>VTLG01011449.1_pt1 | contig 20810 bp, 25 predicted proteins | sample 4694571 | NCBI WGS metagenome assembly VTLG01 (sample SAMN12604809, study PRJNA352737) | marine metagenome | biome: ENVO:00000447; feature: ENVO:00000209|ENVO:00000569|ENVO:01000036; material: ENVO:00002151; isolation source: viral sequences binned using virsorter ... | reverse complement strand
TTGGCTTTTGTCGCCAAATATATTTCTTTGTAAATGTCTACGGAATAATTCGCCCATTAATTTACCTTTAAGCTAACGAAGATATAAAATCTTGTAGCACATCAGTTTGAGCTTCTTGTTGGCCAGACGCCAATCTTCTTTGAGAAGCGTCTTCGATTCCTCCAGCTTGTCCAGCTCCAGTCGCCCATAAGTCGCCACGACCAATATTAACATCAGAAGCATCAGCAGTTTGCTTTCCTGCCATTAGTTTTGTCGATAAATCAGAAGAAGCTTTTAATTTCTCAGCCATATTTTTTTGAATAAAAGGATTCATTTTTTCACTAAGAAGTTTATCAACATTCATCTTTAATGCTTCTGGATTTTTAAAACTTTCCCATACTTTGCCATGCTGCTCTCCTGAAATACCTGACCTTTTAACTAACGCGTCTTGTAACATTCTTCCTATATGCTTACCTGCAAATTTTCCTTTTCCCTGTGTCAAATCTCTAACAGTGTCCCAATCGGTAAAGTCAAGATTCGCACCTTTAGAATGTTCAGAAGGTTTATATTGTTGAGTCCAATAAGCTCCAAATGGATTCTTCCATGCGTCTTTTCCTCCTGCTGCTCTATGGCCTGCTCCTCCAAATATAGAACCCATCAATAAAGGTACAGCATATGCTCCTAATGCACTGCTTGTTCCTGCCCCAAATAACGAACCTGCAATACCTGGGAGTAATGTGGCTGCAAGCGAAGATAGAATAAAATACTCATCAAGGCCAGTGTCTGGATTTGTTGTTCCACTTCCACCTAAAGCTTGTAAAAGTGTTTTTTCTTCTTTAGTTACATGAGCCAATTCAGTGTCGCCAAATCTTCCTTTTTCAGATATTTGGTCAACAAGATTTTTAAACTCAGGTTTTGTTAGATTGTCTATATTTAAATTTGCCATATTAATACCTTGTACTTTCTATTTTTTAATTATTTTGACCATATACTGTAGTAATCATCATCTTCATCAAAGTATGCATCAGCCATAAGAGTAAATGGGTCTGTAGCATATTCTTGTTCTTGCATTGATGCTCTTGCGGCAAGTGCTGGGTTAGATAATCCTTTTTGAGGAGCAACAGCTGATGCAAGCATTTGAGCTAATGTGCTACCACCAGCCTTACCTATTGATTTTAAACCTGCTGATGCATTAGGGTCTGTAAATTTTTGTAATGCTGTAACTACATCGGGATTTAATGATGCTAAAAATGGATTATCTTCTCCCCATTGCTGCTTTTCTAATCCTCTTGATTCTTTATTATATTGTGCTCTTTGAATTAAATCAGCAAGAGTTGGAGTGTCAGACCCTCCCATTGGCATATTAGGGGCCCCTGTTGTAACATTAAGAGGTTTCCCATGAGGGCCTATTGGTGTAGGTCCCGAACCCACGCCAGGCATAGCTCCAGCTGCAATTGCTTTCCCTGTAGGAGCGCCTAAAATATTCTGTATCATTTCAGGCAAAACAGTATCCTTTGAAGTGCCCAAATTAGTTAGTTCTGAAAGTCCTGGGACTAGTCTGTCTAACATCGAATTTCCAAAAATCTGAAAACCCATAGAAAGCAAGTCTTGTATATTTGATGTTTGCTGGAAATCTGCCCATTCCATTTCATCTCTTAAAGCTGTTTTTGATTTACGTAAACTTGCTCTGTCTTGTACTTTTAAAGATTCTGTAGCAGCCATTTATTTCTCCTTTTCACCATTTTAATATAACAACTCCTCTTATATTTTGCAATAATTTTATCTTGTTACTAATTTTAATGTTATATTACCTCTAAATGTTTGATTCCCTGTATCTGAATCATGCTCTACCATTGGAACAATAATATCACCTGCAGCTAAATCTACATCATAAGTATCGCTAGCAGAATAATTATAAGATACTGTGCTTATAGATACAGTTGTTACTGCTCCACCTGCTAATGCTAATGTTGTTGCAGATGCTGTATTAAGATTTGGTGTTCCAGTATATATATGTATATCAATATTTTGGTCAGATGTTGCATTAGTCACGACCGCCTGCATGCTTTTTAATGTACAATTTTCAGGAACTACATAATGCCCTGCTACATCTCCTCTACTAATAGCTGTAGGGCTTGTATCATAATCATCCCATTTTCTAAAATCTCCATATAAATCATCTACATCTCTATAATATGGTCTACCTGCTACTCCATTAGTTACTTCAAAAGGATATTCTACCCATATAGATTGTCCTACAAAACTACCACCTGTTATTGCTCCTGTTGTAGTAATTGTACTACTTCCTGTATCTATATTGCCAAACCCACTTGTAATACTACCACTATCTAATGCTCCTGTAGCTATTATATTTGCTTGAGTATAATGTTCATTAGATGCAAAGTTATTCAAACTATCATGGTCTATTTCTGCAGGAACAGCAACAGCTGTAATAGTTGCGCCGCTATTTGTAATACCTACTCCATTTGAGCCAAGCAATGAAAAATCAGCACTACCTGCTGTATCTTCAGCTTTTGAACCCGCTCCTGAATCTGTAGTTATTGTTACACCTGTTATATCTCCAGTACCAGCACCTATATCACTTAATACTTCAGTACCCGTTCTATATTTCAATACTCCACTATCTGATACTAAAAACTTATCAGTGTCGCTTGTTGCAGCATCAATTGTGCCAACTTTAAGCTTTGAATTGCAATCTAACGTATTTTTTTTTAAAGCAAGCTTTCCTGTACTATATAAAGAGTTTTTGTTATTGAATAAAGCAATATTGCCTGTATTTGGACTCCCTACTACATTAAGACCAATTTTTTCCCAAATACCACCAACTTTACCGAAAACAGAACTTTTACCTCCAAAGTCTTTTCTAAACTTTAAATCTCCATCTTTACCCTCTTTTATTGAAGGTTGCCCTATTTTGTTTTTTATATACATTAAGTTTTAACTTTTGTTTTAATATTTTTTAACCTATAGACAAAGGTAATGTCATTAATTTCAAAGTCGAAAGGAACAACACTTTGAGAACCCGAAACTTCAGTGCTTACCTTTAGCTGAAAAGTATAACAATCAATTGAAGCTGAAGGAACTAATGTTGCTACAGCCCAGTCTCCATTAGTGTTATCAAAAGAACTTGAAAAACCATCGCTTGCATCTGTATCAAAATTGTCCGTTAAAGTTCCTCCGTCTGTTCCAAATCCAACATCAGTATCAACTGTACCATCAGTATCATCGCCTACGGTATGACTCATTCTATAAGTAACAAATATTTGAAAAATTCTTTTCCTTGTATGAGGATTGCCAAAATCAAGCTCTTTCGTCATAAACTCTAAACATCTCTTATCTTTAACAGTACTAGACGCATATAATTTATTTTCCCATTTTGTAATTGGATATTTAGTTTTATTAGCTAACACCCCTGCATAATTATCAATAAATATAACTTTATCACCTGCTTCTGAAACAAAATTAGTTCTCCATCCTTTGCCTGTTTGATTTAAAGGAGCTAAAAATCTTTTTGTTTTATCTGCGTTTGCAGCAAAATCTGATGTCCAAGATTCGCTTTTTAAATCATAAATCCAAATATGAGAATCTTCTTGGTTATCCCTATCATCCAATTTTGACATTCTACAATTAGTTAAAACTAATAATTGATTATTAACAGAATCATATCCTAAAGAAGGAACCTTTTTATCAGTAGCTTCAATATTCCAATAATATAAACTAGAATTATTATTAGGCCATCCAAGAGAATTTTTAGATATTTTCCCTATAGTTAAATCACTAATTTTTTCTCCATCAAAATGGAAGCATCCATGTTTATTGGCCCAAAATACACCATAATTAGTAGAAATAGATTGACTCTTCCATTTTACTCCTCCTGCGCTTAACGACCCTATAAGAGAAGGATTGTTTTCCTCTTTAAAATTTAAGATAAATGTAGATGTTTCTTTATGAACAACAAGATTATCCTTAAAGCTTTCTAATTTAACTATAGGAGAATCATCATCTAATTCTGGCATGTCAATCCATAAAGACTCAAAAGGAAACTTATCGTAACATCCTTCTTCTGAGGCTAAAATAGATGTTGGATAATATTCAAAAGACTTAGAATTTTTATTTGCATTAGTCAACCCTGTTGGTCTTATAGAGAAATTACCAATATAAGCTTTACCTTTTAGTACAGCAATAGTTTTATATTGAGCAAAGAAATTCCCTTTTTCAAACGGTTGAGACGAATTTAATGTTGAATAAGTTAATGCTGTTGGAGGTGAATTAAATTGAAAATATCCAAATTCATGACTACCTTCATCTGCTGGTTTAACTTGTTTATAAGGACCAGACGAATTATAACTTTCCCATGAGTAGTTACCCCCATCTTGAGGTTTCTTTTCTGTTGCATTTTGATAATCTTCTGTCCAAGGAACAAAATCAGCATTAGTAGCTTTCCTTATTCCTCTCACAAAATCAATATCTAAGATAGCTAACAACTTTTCGTCTTCTTGCGCATCAGATTCTCTAAAATATACCCTAGCTCCCATAATCCTTTTATTAAACATATCGTATACATCTCCAGAAGAAGAATAGCATAAAGAAGCACTAATTCTTATTCCATCGGAAGTACCGTCATCCCTCTCTGTAACTTTAAACTTTTTCATAAATCTAGGAGCAGATTCTTGTGGAGTTTGTCCTCCGTCATATAAATATGATATATAAAAATCATAAGCTGAAGAATTTATACCCCAGCTATCAAGGCCTGCTTCTACGTTATATTTTTGAATACCAATTGCTAAACTTGATAAAGGATTAATATAATCTCCCCATGATTGAAAAGTTTCTAAAGAAACATTGTCATTTTCATCCCTAATAAAATCTTTTGCAGTCATCCATACTCTATCTTTAGAGATAACAGACAAGTCTCCTATCATTGTTCTTTGTCCATCTGCGCTACCACCAACCGTTCCATCAGTGCCTCCATCAACAGAATCTTCAACTTGAATACATAAAACTAAATTACGATTAACATCAGATATTAACTCTGGAGATTTTATTTCAACTGTAGTTTTATACGCATTACTATCTATAATATGGTATTCATCAGCATTTTCACTAAGTGCATTCACTTGACCTAAGCTCAATTTAAGAACACCACCATTTGTACTATGAAAATTTCTACAAGTATAAGTAACATAATATGATGTGCCTGGTCTTAGTGCATTGTATGCTACAGAATAATGGCGAACATCACTTGCTCTAGAGCTTCTATCTATTGTAGCCCCATTATAAACAATCCAATTTGTATTATCTAAAGATTTGTCTCTTGTAATTATAGTTTGAGGATGTCCTTTACTAGAAGTAGTTGAAATAGTTCCAGGTGTACTAGTACTAAGATAACTTAGTGTGCACGTTCTTTTCCCAAAATGTTCTTCATAAGTGATTGGAGATAGTCCTTTCCAAGGAACTACACCATTAACATTAGGGTCTTCTATAGGTTCAGAAAATGTATACGCTCCACCTTGTCCTCCACTACTTCCATTATTTATAAGTAAATCTCCTGACGCTGTAGGCCTTGTATAATCAATATTGCTAGCATCATAAATTTTTGTATCATCTGAATGTGTAGCAGCTACAGAGCCTTCAGTAGCTCTTTGTACGTCAATTTGGGTATCACCTGGGAGAAACTTAACCATAACAATTTCTTCCCCTGTCTCTCCAAACATTTTCCCTGTCTTAACCTGTTGACCAATTTTAAAATATTTTGAAACATCAGTATTTAAATTCCATCTTTGTTCTGTTAAATCAATATCTTCATCAAGCGTAGTAATCTCTTTAAAACTTCTATTATATAAATTTTGTCTTATTCTCCACCGCTCATTCTCTCCACCATCGCTCTCCCAAAGCCAATCTTTATCATAATTACCTAAACCATCTACTATACCACCTGATATTTCTAACCCAGAATCATCATTTTCTATTTCATCTTCAATATCATCATCAGGGTCATTTTCCCAAAAATTACAATTATGTATTGTTGCAATACCTGGATTCTGTCTATGATTTGTACTTCCTGTTAAATAAAACTGAGAAAGCCAGTTACACCCCTGAGGTGCTCCTAATGTATTTGATTTTGAATAATCATTAAAAACATCTAAAAGATAACTTTCTCTTTCATTAGTTGAATGTGAAGAACCTTGTTCTACTGGCCTTTTAGGTGCAATTGTATCAAAATACCATTCATTTAAACGGGTAACACTATGATTTTTCCCAAACATACTTTCTCTTTGGATATGCCCAAGCCATCTAGGACTGTAGTTTGTATCATCTTTGCCAATTTTATTAGAAGGTGATACTCTTAAAGCACCAGAAGCAAACAGATATGTAGGTATAACTCCTTCTCCAGGCCAATCATTATTATCGTAAGCAAGAGTATCTAAACCTAAAGAAGCTGCAACTGATTGAGTTGTATCAGAACTTGAGCTTCCTGCTCCTTTAAATGTATCTTTTAAATCAATTACATTATCAATTAATTTTGTTGTACTATTTCTATTATTAGTTGTATCATTAACAAATAACTTAATCGTTTCACCATTTTGACAAGCAATATATTTTGTGTAATTTCTTTGTGGAACAATTTCAATATAACCATCTTCTACAACCCCTAAATCAGCATGGTCAACACCATGAACATACTTATAAATAGAAGCTGTGCTATTATGGGTAGCTTCAGTTGACCCAGCTACACCTGTTTCAACAGATAAACCGTCAGTGTTACTATCTAAATCGACTGATATAACTTTCATAATTTCGCTGTCTATTTTAATATAATCACCTTTAGCAAATGGTGTTCTTGAACTAACAGAAATACCATCTTCACCCACAGATAGATTCTCTGTTATTGTGACTCCTGTATCAAAAATTGCAGCAGCAATTCTATTATCTGCTTCGTCTTTAGTACAAAACTCTTTTGAACTGCCATCTACTATAGTTTTAATATTAAATCTACTATTAGCAGCATTTACAAGAGCAATCTCAAAATAACGATTATTTAATTCTTTGCTAGCTGTTTTGCCATATATTCTAACAATATCACCCTCAGTAATATTTACGTCATCAATTTCTGCCCCTATTGAGTCAGAGATGCTTATAGTCATATTTCCACTACTAGCGTCATGGTCAGGTGTTACTGCCGTAATAGCGCTTCTTTCCCCATAATTAAAACCATAAGAAAAAGCATATAATCCATGTCCAGGGTCTTGAATTCCATCTATTTCTACAGGATTATCATTATCATCTGAAAATCTATAGTATTGACTATTTCCAGCCAAGCTATTAGCTTTACCTAAAGGCCTTAAAATACCAGGTCTTTCTATAGTAACACCTACAGAACGAGCAAGATTCTCATCTTCTATATCTCTAGGAGATGATTCTGTGTTAAGACCTTTAGAAAAGTTTTTAAGACTTAATGACTTTTTGGGCATTAGTCTTCTATTAACGCTTGTTTCACAACATCTTCAACACTGTCCCATACAGCATCTAAGATTTTTGCTTCTGTCTTTTCTGAAATAAATGGAATATCAATATTCTCATTCATTTTAGTAATAAGCTTTTCTTTCATTTCATCGTTAAATATATAACCTGCAACGATTTTACCAAAGCTATTTCCACTTGACATACTTTCTCCTTATTTTAGTTATTAAGCTATTTCTGCTACAAATATTTCCATATCACATGAAGCTGTATCTGCATCTGCTGTAATAGATTTTAAATCACCTAACGATAATGATAATGCACTATCTTTCATATCTAACATATCTGCCATACCACCTGCAGCATCACCAGCTAAAACTAGACTTCTGCCTTTATCAAGTTTAACAGCAACTTCATCATCATCTTCATTTGCAAATGTCAACACAATATGATTAGTATCATCTAAATTAGTGAACCTAAGATATTGTACTTTAGCAGGAATATGCGTTCCAGCTGCCATTGCGGATGAAAACGACATAATACTCGCTTCAGTTGTAGTGACTGTTACTATTCTTCTATCAACATTTGCTATACTAGCAATTGTAAAAGACTGCGTACTACCATAATCTTTACTGTTTAAAGTAACAGCTTCTGTTAATGTGACTGTCATTGTAGCAGCAGCATAAGCACTTGCTCTACTCATTATTATCTCCTTCTATTTTATAATTACACTTAAAATCTTTAGGTGAATGCGCCACTTTTTCTAAAAAATTAAGGCGACTCTCCATTTCTTTTACTTTTTTATCTAATTCATTATCATCAAATACATAACTCATAACTTTATCTAACTTAAAATGTTTAGTTAGAGTATTGGCAACTTGATTTATGAGCATTTTAGGTATTATCATGTATTATTTATTCATGTATGAATCTATAAGGGATTTTAGTATCTTTTGATTACCACCACCTTCTATAGCACCTTTTCCCATTTCCCTGCCTAACATCTCACCTGCAGATAATGGAGTATTATCATAAGCTGTTTCCCCACTTTGAATCATTTTCTTTATCATCTCTGTTAAAATATTCTGCATAGACACTGGCGGTGCTGAACCAAAGCCTCCTGGTGGAGGATTTAAATTTTCTGCAAGCTCACCAGCAAACATTCCGTAATCATCAACGCCCTTACTATCTTGATAGGGACTAAATCCTCCTTGAAACCATGGCCCTTCTCCCCAATTATATACTTGAGGTTTACCCCCTACAAGAAGCTCATAATGAGAACCTTCAACTACATTACCTACTTGTATATCTATATTTGCTTTTGCCATAATTTCTCCTAATCTAAATCCATTTATCTATTAATTTTTTACCTATAAACATTAAAACGATAATAATAGCAACACTAAGAAAGTCAATCATATGACTTCCGCTATCGCTTTCAACAGAACCTATTGGCGTTTCTATTTTCATCTTTTTTGGTTGTATCATTGTACTATCTTGTACCATATTATTCCCCGCCTTTTTCCATTATTCTTAAAAATTTATCTTTAAGTCCATTGCCGCTTAATCGAGCCATTATCTCTACCTGTGCCTTGAATATTCCATTTAATTTCTTTTGTTCCATTTGCACCATTTTTTGTTGGTCAATCAATTTAATAATAATACCTTCCAACCTCTTGAAGTCTTGGTCTAGTTCGTTCATAAGAGTAGATTGGATGAACCTGTTTTGTTTCCAAATAAAAAACCCGAACGCCATCGCTACTGCTACAGGTATTCCAAATTGTTCCAATATTGTAAGTATATCCATTATTCCTCATCGTATTGTCTAAAAAGGGATTGACGAATTAACTGACCGACTAAATTAGCTTCATCTTCTGTATTATAAATTCCAAGTAAATCTTTATAACCCTCTGCTTTTATAAGAGAATCTATTTGGTCATGAGCAGTTAACCCTTTAATCATTCCTGGCCTTAATAACCATTGCCCTCCTTGGTCAGTAGTTATACTGTCAGTCGATGTTATTATACTAGACGTATCACCTGGCATTGCTTTCCCTTCATCAATAAGCCATTGAGGGCTAGGCCCTTTAGGGAAATTCTCCTTAGTTATAGGCATATCTCCTGTATACAAACTATCTAACAATTTTTGTAATATATCCATTACTTTCCTTTTTTATTACCATCTATCAATTCTCCCCATAAAGAGGTTTTTCCATTTATTATTTGGATGATATGTACCGTAAATAAACCACCCTTATAAAAATCAACAATGGCAAAAGCATGAGCCCAATTAATTCTTCTGTTAGCCAACCACTCATTTGAGTTTGGCCCCATATCCTTTAAACAACCTATACTCCACGCACTCTTTGGTCCATCCATATGAGTTGCGCTCATTTGCTGTAAATCGTGCCAATGTCCATACATTACGTTGCATCCTAATTTCCTAAGATGGTTAGAAGTATGATATTGACCACCATATTGATGGCCATGATAAAAGTAAAGTTTTCCCATTTTAAGATGCTTGCCAAACCTGTGATATTTGTACCCACGCTCATCAAGCTTAACAGCATTAGCAAATCTATACTGAGGTATATAGGGGTACTTAGCAACTGCATAATTAAGCCAATTATCATGATTACCCTCAGTAATATGCTTTTCTTTACAACCTGCTTTATCCAGGGACTCATCAATTTGGTCCATCCCACTGTTAACATCTTTTACGTCCTTATCAAAATCATCTATTAAGTACTCTAATGGTGGAGCCTTTTTTCTTTTAAATCTCCATGCGCTAAATGCATGCCACTCTCCAACATCACCTAAATCTATATAAGCGTCAGGTTTTACAATTTCTATTGTCTTTTTAAGACAATTAATTGCAGGTTGGTCATGAAGAGGAAAGTGTTTATCTGGTGTTACAATTACTCTCTTAACGACACCTTTGTCCATATATTATTCCTTCATTTGTTTACGTATCAAAGCTATTTTATATACAAAATATACTATAGTTGCTATTCCTACGCCCACACGTATCATTTCAGGCAACATATCTAAAAACTGGACAGTCATACCGCCCCCACCTATAACTGCCGATTTTAATGTATCTACGTCCATTTTTCCCCCTTTTAACTACTTGCTATAAAAATTTCAACATCAACCGCACTTCCGCCTGTAAATACTACAAGACTTTCTAAATCAACTAAATCTGTAACTAAACTAGCATTTGCATCTGATATCCCTATACCATCATTTGGTACGCCCATAATAAAACTTTTTCCAGCCTCTACTAATAAACTAGCAGATTCATCCGCTGCTGAATCATCTTCGCCTACATCTGACTGTAAGCTTAATGTAATACTATTAGTATCGTCTAAATTTGTAAATCTTATATACTTTACATCATCTATATCTAAAGGAGATAAAGTCCCATCAGCAACAGAACTATGAAACATAGCAACAGTAGTCTCTGAATTGGCTGGACAAGTAACAATCCTTTTAAATATATCTGATATTCCGCTTATTCTTTTTTCTACAACATTATTATACTTATTACCATTTAATGTAATCTTTTCTGAAATCTTTGTTATTAATGTTGCACTATTAACTCCTGCCATATTATCTCCTTACATCCTTGGCACACTTATTCGTCTAACTCCAGACTTCCTAAGTGGGTATTTATTAAACATATCTGTAAACATCTTTCTAAAATACATAGCTTTTTGCATGTCACCTAAATCTTCAAATATTCTATACTTTACATAACATACAACAGAAGGGTGAAGCCCTGAATCAAGCCCTATATCAGAAAATAAATCATCATCATGATTTTCAACTTGAGGATATTTGCCATGGTAAGTAATTCTTATACCACTTGCTACATCACTTCCACTATAAGTATCATATTCCCCAGCTTTAGTTCCATTATCATCATCTGTTGACGTTATTAAATTAACAATTGCTAATCTTTCATCGTCATTATACCATGCAAAATAATCATTTGGATAAGTTCTTTTATTTGTAGCCATTACACTTCATCCTCTTTTAATAATCTATGAGAATCTGCTAATTTAGGAACCATATTATATCTATCATTCGTATCTTTAATCTCAACCCTTACAATATCAATTATCTCTGTGTCTAAATCATACCATCTTTGGTCTTCGACTAAATCAATTTTCTTATGTTCAACACGATGTTGTCTTTTAGAACTTATTTCGCTAATACCATCATTAATTAATCTATTAATATATCGATGAGGTTGCCTTCCAAAAACTTTTTCAACTTGAGATACTATATCCCTTACTTTCATTCTATTTACCTCCTAATAATTTCATTAATTGCTTCTGAACAGAGGCAGTTTCTTGTTGAGCGATAGGTTCTTGTTTTTGATATTTAGTTAAAAATAATTTTAACGAACTAGCAAACTGATTACCTAAATCTTTTATCATAGGTAAATAAATATCTTCATCTTGCTCGTCTTGAAGTAAAAACCTTGCAGCATCAGAAGCAGCTCTATAGACAACAGCCTGTTCTAGCAATTTTGGAAAATCATCAATAGCAGATTCGCTATACAAAACAATAGGAAAACCAATATAAGAAACTTTTGCATCATAAGTATTATCAGGCTGAGGCAAAACATATAAAGTATTATTATGTGTATAATATACAGGGTCCTCTACAGAATGAGCTTCTAAATAACCTGAATCATTTTCAGCTATACCTAAATCAGTAAAAGTAACCTGTCTACATTCTCTATATCTTCCTACTTGGCTTGTAGTTGATTTTTGGTCATACTTTCTTAATACAGCAAGTATAATTTTATCATCAATTGTACCTAAAGTTGTTCCGCTAGCATTTAAAGATGTCGCTACCGCATACTCAGCTAAAGATTCTAAAGGAACCATACTTAAAACATCTCTTGCTGCATTCGTTAAAAAAGAATCAACATATCCTTGATTTGTTGATGCCGAAAGATTTATACCTGTTAAGGCTGTTATTTGTGTTCCAAAAGTTTGATAAGCCATTATATTTCACCATTTCTTTGTTTAATATCTTTATCGATAGTTGTTTGACTAAACTCGACCTTCGTTTGGCTGCTCCAAGTAGTTCTCATATTTACATAGTTTTTTGTATTATTTCTAGACAATTCAAATTTATGCTCACAAGAATCAGGCTTAACAACTTTTCCGCACCCTTCACAATAAATGAAGATTGCCATTATTCTGTATCGTACTCTCTACCAAAAAATTTAGGTTTTGCCTTTTTTCTTTTAATCAGGCCACCTTTCTTAGGAGCATCAGTCTTAGGAGCATCAGTCTTCGTAGTTGAGGTTTTTCCTGGACCCTTTTTCTTAGTTGAGACTTTTGTGGATTCTCCCATAACTTTCTTATCTTTTTTAGGGCTATGTTTTTTAGAATAATCTTCAAGCTCTTTTTTAGCTGCATCAAGTTTAGATTGAAGGTTTTGTTTAAACTTATCTACTTTTTTCTTTCTAGATACTTTTCTTTCTTCTCTTCTTTTTGTACGAGCTACTTTTCGTTCTTCTCTTTTTGTTTGTCTTTTTTCTTTACGAGCTTTACGTTTTTCTTTAACTTCTGCTACAACTTGTTTACCCTTTTTCTTAACATCTTCAGCTATTTCTTTAGCTTTTGTTAAACCTCCAGAAATAACTTTATCAACTCCTGGTATAGCTCTAGCTAAATCAGTTTTGGCATGTACAGGAACTTCTATAGTTTTAACTTCTGTTATTGGCTTTTCCTTTTCACCTTCAACTTTACCACCTTCTTCATATACATCCATTCCAAAGCTTTCATTTCTCATTCTAGCATCTGAAGTAGGGACTTCTCCTCCGTGTTCAAATTCCCATGTAGCGGTAGGATGCCATCCTCCTAAATTTGGATAAGGGGACATGGTATCACCTCCAATTTTCCCACCTGCAGTTCTTTCTTTATTATAATCAAGACCTTCTTGACCTTGTCCAATACTAGGGTTTTCTACCATTTCTGGCTCCAAACCAGTACCACCACCTATTCGGCCACCTCCTGCATATTTCTTACTTTTAGAAGGCCTTCCAACTTGACTTCCATAAGTTCCTTTTCCTTTTGGCATTTTACTCTCCTCTTTCTCTAGCATCTGATGACGGCCAATTAAATTCACTTTTATTTACTATAGCGTAATCATCAGGATTCTTATTAAGTGCTAACAAATCTTTTTCATGAATGCCAGCTGCATTATTTTTAGTTTTATTAATTATAATTTCATCGCCTTCAACGTTAATATCAATTCCACCCTGCTCATGCGAAGGGCCTACCATTTTGCCTCCATCTGCTTTCTGGACTTTAACAGCAGTTTCACTTTCAGGGCCTTTAACAATATTATTAAATTTTAACCATCTTATAGTTTGTCGCTCTACTTCTTTATCGTTTAGAGGTCCAAATTCAGCACCATCTCCATTATATTTTACATAATTTTTTATCTGTTTCAGTGTCGCATTTTTTAAAAATCTAAAATGTTCTTCTGATAAATCATATTTTCCGCTAGTATCTGTACCTTTTTCCTCTGCCATAATTTTCCCACCTTCTTGTGCTTTTCTAATAGAACCTTTTAATCTACTTTTCTCTTTTTTACCTTTGTTAGTAGATGAGGCTACAAAACCTGTAATTTTACCGCCCTTACTGTGAGAGGCATCTTTTCCATCTCCGTTACCATAAGTTCCTTTGTCTCGATTATATTTATTTAGTTTTGCTCTATAACCGCTTTTATCTTTTTGAAACTTTTCATATTCGTCTTTATAATCTCTAGACATTTTAACTTATATATTCAACATGAAACACTAAATGAATACTATCTGTATTAGTATAAGTTGGAGTTCCATCGCCTATAACTCCTGAAACATATACATCTGAAGAACCTTCTTCTGCTTGTAATAGAAAAGGTAAAGCCAATTCTGAATTAGCATGAGTACCATATGCATTTGCTTGATGTATTTTAAAGTTATCTATGTCTACAGTGTCAGCATCTGCACTTATCCAGCCTACACCACATATATTAGATGCTACTGCATTATCAAAAGAAACGTTAGCTGTTGCATGAACAGTACCAAAATCAGTAGCTTTTTGTGTAAATATTAATTGAACTAAAGTTCCTTGACTATCTTCATCTACTAAATAAGCAGCCACAAGTTTAGAAACTCCTCCACGACTTGCTACAGCGTTAGGAATTTTTGTTGCACTAAATAGAACATCTCCATCAGCATAAGCGCTATCCTCTGTAACTGTAGGTGTTACTCTTATTATATGACCACTTGGATACATATTTTCTCCTATATTATAAAATTAAAATTAAATTTTTAAGTAGATTCGGGAGTCACCCTTTATACGATAACTCCCATAGCTCTACAAGCTATTAATCCTTATTCATTTGGATTATGATGTAGTAACAGCCCCATCTATACCAGATTGGCCAGTCAAATACCAATGCCCGCCAAAAGATGAAAATTCAAAATAATCACCTTTAGTTGCAGATGTTCCTATAATAACATTAGAAACGCCTGTAGCACCATCAGCACTTGAACCAGGGCCATCATCTGCGGTATCAACTTCAGTTTCGTTGATTTTACCAAAGACAATAGCACTTCCAGCTGCAAATGTTATAGCACCAGTTGGAGTATTTTCATTTACCCAGAATTTGTAATAAATTCCGTCTTCAATATCACCTCCTGTTGGAAGTGTTACTGCATAAGCTCCACCCGATGATTCAAGATAAAAAACTTTACCGCTATCAGCTTCAGTTAATGTAATTGCTGCTGAAAGAAGCATTGTTTTTTCTTTATAATTACCAGTCTGTTGACTATTCACATTTAATATATCACTTCTCATCTTATACTCCTTGTAGGTGTATTAGTGCATGAGTTTCAGGAAGGCTTACTTCAAGACCTGCTTCTGTAAGAATCATATCTTTACGTAAATCTTCATCTGCTTGTTGCACATTAGTTGTGATTGATGTATCTCTGTTTACTCCATTACCAACAAGAGGTCTATAAGATACATGGTCTAAATCAACCATCGCTAAAAAGCCAGCAGAGTTTCCTCTGAATAAAGGCTCTTTAACCATAGACAAATCACCATGAATAGTTTCTATCTTCATTATTTTGTGTCCAAATGAACCTTGACTTCTCTCAAAGTTATAAGATAGCATGTGTCCTGCTGCATCTGTTGATGCTCCAGAAATAGAGCTATTAACAAAACCACCCAACTTATTAAAGTGAGATATTACAGGAAGACTTGCTAAAGCAAGTTTACTTGATGTTCCCCCTCTAGCTGGGTCAAAGATAACCTCAAAATCACTTAACAGCGAATCATAAGACCAGTTAGCTGCAGTTATTGTTTTCAAATAACCTTTATCTTCAGTGTAACTTACTTGTGCTTCATCTGCAAGTTGTGATTGTGAATTTGCAATTATGTGACCAACTATACCATCAGTATATTGAATACTGTTAGTAGAACCTCGCATACCAAAAAGCATAGCTCTTTCAATATCTACTTTATGCTCTCTTAATTTAAGATTCCAAATTCGTTGCCATTCATCAGCGTAACCACGATAAACAGTTGCTCTAGCTGTATTAGACATCTCGCAAGCTGTTTTAAAGATTTGGGTATATCCATAATCATTTTCTAGCTTTTGTGACCATACATCTGGGGCACCAGTTCCTTCTTCAAATGCAGTACCTACAACAGTACATTTTGCATCATCTGGAACTGTTAAAGATGCAGCTTCAGCTTGTGCAATCGTTCTAACTGTAGCTGTACTATAAGCTCCTGAGTCTACAACAGACTCAATTCTTACTGTACACCATTGTGGTTGCGCTGTAGAAGTATCAACTGTACCACAAGCTATTACCATTCCTGGTATTAACCAATCTACAGAAGCTCCATCTACAGTATCAAATGTTGCTGTAGCTGTGCTTCCTACTGCAGCCGCTGTAAAAGCAGCTTGTGCTTGAAAGGCTCTATCAGCAATTGATATTTTTGTTCTATCTTCTAAAAATCGAAATTGAGAATCAGAAGTTGGAACTTTTCCTACTTTTGACAGGTATACAAAAAATGGTGATTCTTCTGGAGATAATTCTGCTATTCTATCACTAAAGTCAAAGAGTCTTCTTGTGTGAAAATCAGTATTACTTACCCCAGGAGTTCTTGCACCATTGGCTGATAAACTGCCTCCGCTATATGTTGCCATATTTTCTCCTTAGTTATATTTACAATACGTTTTTACGGCTACCAGCTTTCATAATTCCATCCCACATCTCATCAGTATCGTTTTTAACAGTAGGTTGTTCACCACCTAATAAACCTCCATAAGCAGGATTATTTTGTGTTTCCCTAACCTGGTCCAATGGACTTGGTGTGAAATTAGGTTGCTCAGCAGCCTTTTCATTATCATTACTTTGTACAGATTGCCACATATTCAAAACTCCATCAATACCATATTCAGCAGGATTTCTAGAAGCAAATCCAACAAAATCATTAATCTGCGCTTCATTTAATCCACGCTTCTCTAATTCGGATTTTAGGTTTTGCATTCCTTGTGCCTGTTGAACACCTTGAACTTGTTTTGAAACTGTCGATTGAACTACATCTGACATTTCTTGCATTCTATACTTGTATGATTTAGAAGACGGTTTATTGTAGGCTTCCCATGGGTCAAACTCATCTTGTTCTAAGGTTATTCTTTCGGTAGCTTGTGGTTGGCCCTCAGAATTACCATTTGCCATACTTGAGACAACTTGAGTAATATCTGGTCTAGACTCCAAAAACTCTCCAATTTTTTTATAATCTTGTAACTTCTGATTTTCCTGATAAAGTTTATCCTTTTCTGATTGGAAATATTTAGCTTGATTTTGCCAATCTTCAGAATTCTTTTCAGGCGCTTGCCCTTCTTCTTTGTTGCCTGTAGATTGACCAATTGCTTGATTGCTACTTTGATTTGTCATGATAGACTCCTTTTTTTACAATGTCTCTTCAAGAGTCTCACCAATAGGAGATTCTTCTTCAACAGAAGATTTAACTCCGTTCATTTTGATTTTCTCTTTTTCAAGGTTCACTGCGTCTTGTAATCTGCTAGTCGATAATTTGCTAGCAGATTTATTATCTAGTTCAATTTCTTTCATTCTTCCTTTAAATTTTTCTACCTCAGTTCGCTTATTAGCAGATACTGATTCTCTGTTGGCAGTCTGTAAGTCTCCTGAAACTTTTTTGAGCTGCTCTTGTAATTGTTGTATTCCAGCCTGTAATTGGGCAACTTCGTCTGTTCTTTGCATAACGCCCTCCTTATCAAATATATCAGTTTTCTTGAGAGCTTCTGCTCTATCAATAAGTCCAGATTGATAAGCTTCCATATAAATTTGCCACTCTCCCCATTTATTTGAAGGCATAGTAGAATTTCCTATAATTCTAATATCAAAATTTCCTGATGTAATATCATTTTCAATCGTCTGTAATGCGCCAGTTTTATCATCAAACAATCTTTTGTTTATAGCATATTCAGTTAAATCGTTATTAGGCTGAACAATTCTAATTGTTTTTTCAAACGTATAATGTGACTTAGATAGATTATAAATAACCTTTCCTAGCCTTTTTAAACTACCTTCAATATCCCTTAATTTTGACTTACTTCTTCTTTGTCCAAAGTCTTCCATCATCATAGTAGCCGATGAAGTTCTAGGAGCAACCTCAGTATTACCTTGCATCATTTCAAATATACCCATATTTAAATCAATATACTTTTCAATAAGTGCAGGGAGTTGCATTATAGAACCTGCTAATGGCTGAGGAGAAGGAAAATGCGGTTCCCCAAAAGACGGGTCATATTCAATAGTAGCATTTGGATTTGCCCAATCCCTTTCCAGCTCTTCAATATCTTGAACGCTTCCTTGAGGGATTAACAACTTGAGACCAGAACTCGCCTGTGCATGAGAGGTAATGAGAGACACCGTTTTATTGAGGAACCTTTGAAAATCTTTATTTTTTCTAACATCACTCATAGGGTAAGGGGTGTTAGTCCATATGTTTGGAACAGGAACAACAGGATAAGTAGAAGTGTCTAAAATTCTTTCATATAAAACTATTTGTCCTAAAACAGCAGTTAACTTTATTCTAGTTTGTTTTACTTCTACAAAATCAATTAACCCACGCTGATAAGCAGTCACCATCTCTTTTTGAGATAAAAGCATTTGTAAATTTTCAGAATCAATAACTTGTGTTTGGCCTGTCTCTTTATTTACAACCCTATAATAAGGAACTTTGACCTTACTGTAAAATTCTATTAGTCTATATTTATCCGACCCTTCTGAAGTATCGTAATCTTTTACAACATCAGGAGTAAAAGAAGATGAGGTATATTTATTAGTAGAACCAGGATAGTCTTCATCATTATCCATAGTTTCAATTAAATCTATTAGAATTTTATCTTCTTTACCTTCAACAGGTTGCGAAAGTTCAGGATATAAATCCAATAATTGGAATTTAGTTAATATAGTAGAAACCGTCATTCCTGCAGCATCATCAAAATAACGGTGCCTAGAGTTAGGGTCTACAGCAACTCTAAAAGGATTCAGATGAGTAAACTTAACTTCTCCACGCCCATAATCAGCCTCTTTATCTATATAAGCATAAAAATATCCAAGGCCTGTAACAGCATAATCATGAACAGCTTGTTTAAAAGTTTCGTCTCCATCTGATATATCCCAAATATATTCAAGTAATGTTTTCCAAACATTTGCTAATTTAGAATCAGAATCCTCTCTAGCTATAGCAGAAAATTTTGGAGGCTTAGATGTGATAATAGCTTTGAACTGCTCAACTGCAGAATAAAGTCTATCCATTGGCATAGCAGATTGATTTCTTTCTTCAAGAGTATCAGTTTCTTCTGCAGAAAAATGATTTCCTAAATAAAAATCTACATCTTCTCTAGCCGCAGATTCCCAATCTTTCTTAGCATCAGTCCATTGCCTAAAGTATTCTTTTACTTGTTTTGCTCTTTTATCTTCTTTTATCATAGTAGTTAATATATAAAAGTTTTGTATAAATAATCAATAGTTATTATATTCTAGCTCCTGTAATCCAATTATAACGCTTTTTACGCTTAAACCACCCATCTTTAGTTTTTTCTTTTTTAGCCTTACCAGCACTAGGATTTCCTTTTGCAAATTGTGTTGCAAGCCAAAAAGCATCAATACAATCATCATGAGAACCTTTTGGAAAATCTAAAAGTTCACCAATAAACTCATGCATGTTCTTTCTTAAATGAACTGCCCCAGCTTTAAACATAGGTTGAAGCCCTTCAAACAATCTATCTTTCTTTTTTTGATTTCCATAATTTTTAATACCTTTGTGAATACCAGGGAGGAACAATCCTTCTTTTTTAGATTGTTTCATTATATAATCTCTAAGCATTTCCTGATACGCTATAGTTTCAATATTTATTCTTCGTATCGGCGAATATCGTTTAGCGATTTTAAATATCTCATCGGCACATTCCATTGGTAATACTCTTTTTCTCCAATATTCAAGAATGTAATAATCATTACCAGCGGTAACACCAATAACCATAATAACACTATAGTCAGCCCTAGAGCTAAGTGTTGAAGCAGGGTCGACACCGATATAAATATTAACATAAGGTTTTGTCCCGTCATCAAGCTCCAAAAACCAAGAATCCGATTGCTTATCGAATTTAATTTTTCCTTTATAATAGTTATCATTAATATCCTCCTCTTGGAATATTTGGTCCTCTGGAGACTTCGCTTGATTCATAAATTCCTGATAAAACTTACCTGCAACACCTGAATCAATATAAAATTGCTTTCTTTCTTCTAATTTTTTAATTGGCCAACGACTAGGCCATAAAGGTTTTCCATTATCAAGTATAGCTTTATAAGTAAGTACATCCCATGAATATTCTTCACCTGTTTTTATAGCATCTTGATGGCTTTTTACTATATTATTTAAAAAACTATCGTAATGAACGATTGTTCCATTACACCACAAGAATCCGTTTTTATCAAAATCAATAGCAGGATATACAGCGGCTGTAACCCAATTTTTTATATGCTGTCTAGAGTCTGGAGTCTTTGTATTAAGTTCTGATTCAAAGTCGTCAAGAACAATACCTGTATATCTAGTAGACAACTGCTTCTTTCCACGCAATCTTTGTGATGCACCCTTTGCAATCATTCTACAACCATTCTTTGTAGTAAACTCAGTTTTTGTCCACTTATCCCCTTCAAGGTCACCAAAATAATAATCGATTGCTGGATTATCATAAATATGGTTTTGAAGCCATGCTACGTTATCA
>VTLG01004458.1_pt1 | contig 20820 bp, 27 predicted proteins | sample 4694571 | NCBI WGS metagenome assembly VTLG01 (sample SAMN12604809, study PRJNA352737) | marine metagenome | biome: ENVO:00000447; feature: ENVO:00000209|ENVO:00000569|ENVO:01000036; material: ENVO:00002151; isolation source: viral sequences binned using virsorter ... | reverse complement strand
CAATTAAGCGATTTAGTACATTGGAATTACATAAAGACTTATATAACAAAGCACGAATTAAAGTTCAGGCAAAGGTCGGAATAGATAATTTAAGTGCCGCACAAACTTTAAATGCAGTTATGCGAGATTTTTTGGGAGAAAAAAATGATACAGAAAACAATAACCAGCCTGTTTAATAACTTAATAGCAGTTCAAGGTAGATATATTGATAAAGCATTAAGTCAAAATACAGACCTAGAATTAATTTATAAGGGTAATTCTATGATTGTGGCTAAATCACAATTAATGAATCCTATTAAGACAAGTATTGTTCCTGATAAATTTACAGGCAAACCGAATAGATTATTTTATTTTGAATGGAAACCTAAAGATAAAAGACAAGGAGAGTTATTATGATAGATAAAGAAATATTTACTAAATTTGATAAGGAATTAGATAAGTCAATGCTTCCATTTAGTATTAGTAAAGTAAAAAAATGGAAAAGTAATCAAGCACAATTTGTATTAACTTATATTTATGGCTATCCACGAACAACAAATCATGCAATGGAACGAGGTAATGCTGTTGAGTTTGGACTACATCAAATGTTCACAAAAAGTGCAAATTCTAATGAATGTTTTGATACAGCAATAAACTACTTTAAATCAGCAACCTCATTTCTTGAAGAAGATCCAGACGATAAACAATACAATATGATTGCACCAATGGTAGAGCAATGTTTTGATATGTTATCACCATACAAAGATAGTTTTTTATCATTTCAAGGTCGCATAGATACCTCTATAATGGGAGTTCCTTTTTATGGATTTACTGATTTTGTTTTTGAAAAAGAAGATGAAATATTAATTGTGGATTTGAAAACTAAACAAAAATTTATGCCTGTTCATGATGATATGCTTCAAATGGCTGTATATAAAAAGGCTTTTGATGAAAACTTTGAAAAGCCTGTAAATGTTAAGATGTTAATTTGCACACCGAAAAGATGTGAGTTTGTTAATTATATTCCTGACGAAAAATATATTAAGGAAATAGAAATGAATTTATTTCAATGTGCTAATGTTTTTAATGCTTGTAATATAGCAGATGATTTAAAGTCATTTTGTCCGCCTAAATTAGATGATTGGACTTGGAATAGTGCTGAACTATTGGAACAAAGAAATGAAATCTGGGGAGTCTAAAATAGTGAAATTATCTGATCGTTACATGAAAATTGTTCAAGAAACGAGAAATTGGTGGAAAGGTTATCAGCAAGATTGTATAGATTCAGCTACTAAAGAATTGGAGAAAAAAAATGACAATAAAAAAGGGTTATATAAAAATAAATAGAGCAATCTTACATCATCCCTCATTGCAAAGAAAAGATAGGTCTTTTTGTGAAATTGGTGCTTTTATTTGGTTATTATTAGAAGCTAGTTTTGTTAGTAGAAAATTTAGAATAAAAAATACTGAAATACATTTAAAAAGAGGTCAATTATGTTGTTCTTTAACTTATATGGCTCAAGCCTTTAATTGGCATAAGTCAAAAGTTAATAGATATTTAGAAAAGTTAATTGATAATGGAACAATTACAAGCGAAACACCAAGCGGAACACCAGCCGATACACCGAACATACTTACAATCTGCCAATATGATGATTACCAAGATACACCAAACGAAACATCAACCGAAACTAAACATAATAAACTATATATAAATAAAGAAATAAAAGATGCTTTTGAGGAGATATGGAATAAACTTAAAATTAAACGAGGTACGAAAGCAAATGGATTAAAAGCCTACACAAAAATACATAACAAAGTAGAGTCAACAATCCTTATAGCCAAATTTAATGAAAAATGTGATTCAGAGGAAGATAAACAATTTGTGCCACATTTTAGTAGATGGTTAAATTCAGAAGGCTGGACAGAAGAACTTATAACAAAACAAACTAAAGAAGATAATTTTGGTATAGTTCCAAGAAATAAATTTGCTAACTTAACTCTATGGCAAAAAGGTATAAAAACAATTAATGATTTTGATAATGATATTATGCAAAAATATAAAGAAGGAAAAATAACAAAAGAAGCTATGGAAAAAATGGGTTTTAGTGTGTAGGATTAATTTATGAAAAATAAAGTTGAATTAAAAAGTTTTTTTCTTACTCTACCTGATATTGAAGGTGGATATTCTGCTGTTATTCAAGTATCTGGATTTGAAACAGAACAAGAAGCTAATGATTATATAGCTAAAAATCACCTAATAAATGTGGAAGAAATTATAAGAGAAGGCATTACTATTCATTAATTGTTGTTTCTATTGCTATTTTCTTAAAAAATATTTAAAATAATAAAAAACCTACACTCTAGGTAAAAGAGGATATTATGGCACGACCAAAAAAATACGACATCAAAGGAGAACAAGTACAAAAACTAGCACAATATGGATGTACTAATATAGAAATAGCTGGTTATTTTGGTTGTGATGAAAGCCTTATTAGGAAAAGTTATTCCGAATTTTTGACAAAAGGACGATCAGAACAAAAGTTAAGGCTTAGACAACTGCAATGGAACTCAGCAGAAAAGGGCAATGTGGTCATGCAGATATGGTTAGGCAAACAAATGCTAGGGCAATCCGAAACACCAATAACAGAAGATAATGAACCTTTAGCTTGGTCTATTGAGTGATACCTTTTCCAGATAAAAAATATAACATTATTTATTCTGATCCAGCTTGGCATTATCAAACTTGGGGAGAAGGTGGAAAAAGAAATGTTACATCAAAATATAATACAATGTCTATGGAAGAAATTTGGAAACTTCCAGTTAAAGACATAGCAGATGAAAATTGTATTTTATTTTTATGGGTTACTTATCCAAAATTAATTGATTGTATTAAAACAATAGAGGAATGGGGTTTTACATATAAAACCTGTGCTTTTAGTTGGATTAAAAAAAACAAGAAGTCAGATAGTTTATTTTGGGGTTTAGGTTATTGGACAAGAGCCAATAATGAAATTTGTTTATTAGCCACTAAAGGAAAACCAAAAAGAGTTTCTAAAGGAGTTCATCAAGTAGTTTATGAGCCAATTAGAGAACACTCACGAAAACCAGATTGTGTAAGAAATCGCATAGTAGAACTATGTGGCGATCTTCCAAGAATAGAATTGTTTGCTAGACAAAAAGTAGATGGTTGGGATTGTTGGGGTAATGAGGTTTAATGCCATTATCTGATCCTCAAAGACAAGTAATACTTTGTAATAAACGATTTAGAATACTATTTGCTGGTAGAAGATTTGGTAAGACATTTGTTGCTATTCAAGAATTGGCTAAATTTTCAAGATTCCCTAATCAAAAGGTTTGGTACATATCACCAAGCTATCGTCAAAGTAAAAATATCTGCTGGACTATGCTCAAAGAACAAATGATTAATCACAGGTGGGTTAAGAAAATTAATGAAGCAGATTTATCTATTATTCTCAAAAACAATTCTATTATCCAGCTTAAAGGTGCTGATAATGAGCAATCTCTAAGAGGAGTTGGTTTAAACTTTATTTGTATAGACGAATTTCAGGACATTAAACCTCAGGCTTGGTTTGAAGTTATACGACCAACTTTATCTGATACATTAGGTCATGCTTTATTTACAGGAACACCTAAAGGCTACAACTGGGCATACGATTTATACACTAAACAAAACAAAGAATGGCAAGGCTTTAAATTTACGACATTAGATGGAGGTCAAGTAACAGAAGAAGAAATAGAACAGGCTAAAGACGACCTAGACGAAAGAACTTTTCAACAAGAATATTTGGCAACATTTGTAAATTATTCAGGAGTTATTTATTATAATTTTGATAGAAATTTGCATATTATAGATAACCATGAAGTCGTTAATGCAACAATTCATATTGGTATGGACTTCAATATTGATCCTATGGTATGTGTTTTAGCACAGAAAAGGGATAATGATTTAATAATTTTTGATGAAATTCAAATATGGAGTTCTAATACAAGTGAAATGATTGATGAAATTAAAAGACGATATAGTAAGTTTAATATAGTTATTTATCCTGATCCAGCTGCAAGACAAAGAAAAACATCTGCTGGTGGTTTTACTGATTTAGCTTTGTTACGAAATGCTGGGTTTGAAGTGAGAGCAAGATCAACACATCCTTTAGTAAGAGATAGAATTAATGCAGTAAATTCTAAAATGAAAAATACAAATGGAGTGTCAAGTCTTTTCATTATAAAATCTTGTAAAAATGTAATTAAAAGTTTAGAAAGACAGATATACAAAGAGGGAACTCATGTTCCAGATAAAGATAGCGGTCATGACCACATGAATGATGCTTTAGGTTATATGGTTGAGTATATGTTTCCTTTGCGTAGAGAGTTTAAACCAAGCAAACCTACTAGGTGGAGTTAATGGCAGATTACAATAGGGAATATTTAATATCAAAACATCAGGATTATAAGGATAGTTTGCATAATTGGAATTTCCATTATCGTTCTTATCTTGGTGGAGATGATTTTTCTCTTGGTAATTTTTTAAACAGATACATATTAGAAACAGATGAAGAATATTTAAAAAGATTAGACTTTACACCTTTAGATAATCATTGCCGAAATGTAGTACAAATTTATTCAAGTTTTTTATTTCGTGTTCCTCCTACGAGAGATTATGGCTCTATGAGTGGCGATCCACAATTAGAGTCATTTCTCAAAGATAGTGATTTAGATGGTAGGTCTTTTCAAAATGTAATTAAAGAAATGCAAACTCAGGCTTCTATTTATGGTCATTGTTGGGGAATTATAGATAAGCCAAACATTATTACCAAAACAAGAGCCGAAGAATTACAACAAGACATACGACCTTATATGTCTATCTATTCACCAGAGAATGTGACTAATTGGACATATGAAAGATTAGCAAATGGCAAATATTATTTAACATCATTAATTATTATAGAGGACATTAATCCTGAGAGAGCCATATTAAAAGTTTGGAGTCCTGAAGATATTTGTACTTATCATGTTGACGATTATATGAAAGATTACACAAATGCTAAACCAAAATTATTAGATGAACAACCAAATGCTTTAGGAGAAATACCAGCAGTTATTTTATACAATCAAAAATCACAAAGAAAAGCTATTGGTATTTCTGATTTGTCAGATGTTGCAGAATTACAACAGTCTATTTACAATGATTATTCTGAAATTGAGCAATTAATAAGATTATCTAACCATCCTAATTTAGTTAAAACACCTAATGTTCAAGCGAGTGCTGGTGCTGGTAGCATTATTGAAATGCCTGAAGATATGGATGCAAACTTAAAACCTTATATTATTCAACCTTCTTCTCAATCATTAGAGAGCATAATGAAAACAATTCAAATGAAAGTAGATGCAATTAACAGAATAACACATATGGGAAGTGTAAGAGGAACAGAAAAAACAGTTAATAGTGGCATAGCTTTACAAACAGAGTTCCAATTATTAAATGCTAGGCTATCTGAAAAAGCTGATTTATTAGAAAATGCAGAAGAAAGAATATGGTCTTTATTTGCTAAGTGGCAAAATAAAGTATTTGATGGTGAAATTAATTATCCAGATACTTTTGATTTAAGAGATTATGCGGCTGACTTACAATTCTTACAAACAGCAAAAGCAAGTGGAATTAAATCAGAAACATTTATGAAAGAGGTTGATAAACAAATTGCAAGGTCAGTTGTAGAAGAAGATGAAACTATTAGTACCATTAATGATGAAATTGATAATTCTACTGTGGCTATAGGACAATTCTCTACACCAGCTATTGAAGGTGTTGAAACAGCCGAAGAATAAAATGAATGTCAAGACAATCTATATTAGACAAACTAACTCTTAATCATGAAACTCAGATTAAGAAAACATTAGAAGATTTAGAAGCACAAATAATATCCGATATTGCAGAGCATAAAAAACTTTTATCTACCCAGCCATTTAGTCCTGAAATATTAAGACAAAAAACAGCAATAACTATTCAGCTACGAAACGACTTTAAAAAACAATTCCAAAACATCTTCCTAGCCGAATCTGACTCTCTTATTAGGGAATATGATCAAGTAGTAAGTGAGTTTATGAAAGAGTTTGGTAAATTAGACATACCAGATAAATTTAAGAACTTAACAAAGGTTGATTTAGATACAATTAGTGCATTAAAAACACAAACATTTCAAGGTTTTGAAGAAGTGGCTAATACTTATTTAACTGAAATTAATACTAATGTTTATCAGAATGTTATTGGGGGTAGGTCTTTTGATGATATGGTAAGAGATATATCAGGTAAATTAACAGGCGGAGTAGATGCGGCTGGACGACCAATGTCAAGTCATGCTGGACAATTAGCACATGATTCTATTATGCAATTTGATGCTCAATTTGTTAAGGCTAAATCTAGTTCTGCTGGACTAACACATTTTAGATATGCTGGAACATCTATAACAACAACAAGAGATTTTTGTCAAAGACATATAGGACAAGTATATTCTGAAGAAGAAATTAGAAGTATTTGGTCAGGTAGTTGGACAGGCAAATCAAGTGGCGATCCATTTGTTGTTAGAGGTGGTTATCGTTGCCGACATACTTGGAAACCTGTTGATCCAGATTGGTTAGAAAAAGAAGAAAAACCAAAGAAAAAACCTAAAAAAAACATATCTTCATTAAGTAATCCTATTAAAGAAAAAGATATTACAATACTTCCAAAATCAGTTGTAGCAACTGAACTTACAAAACAAATAACTAAAAATGCAAAAGATAAACGATATCCATATGATGATATTAGAAATAGACCTGTTTCAAGATTCCAAACAACAAATATAGGCAAGATTATTGGTCTGGATAAATTAGATGATGAAATTGCAACAAAACTATTAGTAATTATGCAAGAGTTAGATGATTTAGCAATAAAATATAATGTTCCAAAATTAAGATCAATAAATATTAATGCTAGACAAAGTTCAATAATGTCAATGGGAGATGGAAATTTAAAAATTAATTATAAATATTTTAATAAAAAAAATCCTAGTGAAAAAATACAAGTATTATCAGATATCAAGGAAGTTGGTTTAGCAAAAACATTTAAACTTGGGGATGATGTTTCTAATGAAATTATAAAATATGGAATATATCAATCTGCTAAAAGAATTAAAATAATTAAAGATAGTTGGAAAAGACCTTATAATGCTTTTTATTATGAAGATAATGATTTTGATAAAATGAGATCAATTTTATATCACGAATTTGGACATCAAGTTCATCAAATGAAAAATGTTGAATGGAGAAAATTAAATACGGGATATGTACATAAAGTGCCTGTTGAAAATGCTTTAAATAAATTTATACCAACAATTAGTAAATCAAGTGCAAGTAGATATTCTGCTAAAAATACTAAAGAATGGTTTGCTGAAAACTTTAGTCTTTATCATATGGGTAAAAAAGATTTAGTTGATCCAAGATTTATAGAATTTTTAGAAAATGAGGTGATGAAATGAGTGAAAGATTAAGTGAAGCTGAAATTATTTTAGATAAAAAAGAAATTTCAATAAAAGATTATAAAAGATTTAGAGAAATAGGAAGATCAATAAATATTGATGAAATGTTATATTTTGCAAATTTTGATGAAGCATTACATTTACGACTTCCAGAAATAGCACAAAAAGAGGGTAATTGGGATTGGTTAGAAGCAGAAGATGAAGAATAATTAGTATTTTTTAAAAAATATTGTTATATAAATAAAAAAAAGGAGTAATTATGGCTGACGAGCAAAAAACGGATACAGTTGAAACTGCAACAACTGAAATCCAACAGGAAGAAGTAAAAGTAGAAGAAAATAAAGAAGATTTTTTTAACAAATCACAGGTTGACGATATTGTTAAAGAACGATTAGCAAGGGAACGAAGAAAAATTTACAAAGAGTTAGGAACAGAAGATTTGAATGCGGCAAAATTATCCTTGCAAGAAAAACAAGAAAAAGAACTAGAGATTAAGAAACAGCGAGGCGAGTTTGATGAAATAATGAAAACACAAGCTGATAAATCTAATTCTGAAATAGCAAATTTAAAAACACAATTAGAACAAATAAAAATTAATGATAGTTTATTGTCTAGTGCAAGTAAGCATAGGTCAAATGTACCAGATCAAGTTGTTCAGTTATTAAAATCAAATGTAAAATTAAATGACGACGGCAAAGTAGAAGTTCTTGCAGAAAACAAACAACCTCGTTATAATACTAAAGGTGAACTTTTATCAGTAGATGAATATGTTCAAGAGTTTTTGACACAGAATCCTCACTTTCAAGCGGCAACTCCTTCAGGGAGTGGAAGTGTGAGTAATGTGGGAAAGGTTGACGCAAAACCTTTTAATATTGCGGATTTAGATATGACAAAACCTGAAGATAGGAAGCAATATGCTGAATATAGAAAGGAAAGGGATAGTAAACCCACAGTCATAAAATTAACTTAATATTAAAAGGAGATTAGCTATGGCTAACGAAACGACTAGTAGTACTATCTCGGAACTATATACCGAGATTATTGCTGAAGCATTGTTTGTAGCACAAGAACGATCTATTATGAGAGGTCTTGTAAAAAACTATACAATCGCTGGTGGTGGAAAATCTGTTGAAGTTCCTATATATGCTTCTGTAAGTGCAGCGGCAGTATCAGAGGCTTCTGATTTATCTAACACAGCAGTAAACCCAAGTTCTGTTACTATTACAGCATCAGAAGTTGGAATCATGACTACACTAACTGATTTAGCAAGAAACTCAGCATCAAGAAATGTTGCTAGTGATATTGGTAGATTATTTGGTGAAGCAATCGCTAAAAAAATTGACACAGACTTAACTGCATTATTTGATGGTTTTTCAACAAGTGTAGGTGGGGCTGGAACTGAATTAACAGTAGCAAAAATATTTGAAGCGGCTGCAACTTTAAGACAAGCTGGAGTACCAGCACCATATTATGGTGTTTTCAATCCAAAAGTTATTTACAATGTTAAAAAATCTTTAACTAATACTTTTGTAAATCCTAATGGTGGCGACCTTCAAAATGAAGCTATGAGAACAGGATTCATAGGTCAAATTGGCGGAGTTCAAATATTTGAAACATCAAATGTTGATGGAACAACTGATACAGATAACTGTAAAGGTGGAGTTTTCTCTCAAGATGCTTTAGGACTTGCTATGATGCAAGACTTAAAAATTGAAACTCAAAGAGATGCGAGTTTGAGAGCAGATGAAATCGTTGCAACTGCTGTATATGGTGTTTCAGAATTACATGATTCTTATGGCATTGAAATGCTAAACGAATCAGTAATTAACTAATAACACTTTTCTTATGGCGGAGAAATCCGCCATAGGATATAAAAGGAGATATTATGAGTTTTGTTAATTTAAAAAAAGGAAGTAAAATAATCAAAAGAAGCAAAAATGATTATGAGGCAAATAAAAATGTTTGGGAACATAGAGGTTGGTCTTTAGCAGACGATAAACCAGAAAAACCTAAAAAGAAAAAAGGTAAAAAATAATGGCTACTACACAATTCGGAGTAGCTAATAGTGATGTTCAGGGCATACAACCTGATATATTAGGTTATGGGATTACTGACTTTGGTACTCAACTACAATATGCAGAAGATGATGTACTAAGAAAAATAAGAGCCGAATGGTGGGAAAGATACAGACATACAGTAAGATTTAAAGACATTACAAAAGTCACATCTGTTGAAATGACAGACACCAAACTAACTGATGCACAATGGAAAAGATCAGTAGTATATAGAGCATTAGCAGAGTACATTTTTCCCCAGCTAACTAAATGGAAAGATGGAGATTCAGGAGATGGAAAAGACTCTTTTCAAGTGCAAATAGATTTTTATAGAGATAGATTTAACGAGGAGTTTCAATCTGTTTTAAAAGATGGTGTTGAATATGATGAAGATGGTGGTGGATCAGTTTCTAATAGTGAAAAAGAAGCTATACATACTTTACGACTTGTTAGATAATGGTTGCAGATGTTAAGATTAAAGCCAATACAATAAATGTTTCTAATTATATAAAGAAACTACAAAAAACAATACCAAGAGATATTACTAAAGCATTAAATAAAGTATCTGCATATGCAGTAGATCAAATTCAAACAAAAACACAAAAAGGACAAACACCAGATGGTGGAACTTTTAAACAATATTCTGAAGCATATAAAAGATCAGAACAATTTAAAAAGAAAAAAAATAAATTTGTTGACTTAACTTTTCATGGTCATATGTTCAATTCTTTAACATGGAAGGTAAGAAGAACAACATCTACATTATTTTTTAGAAGAAAATCAGAGCAAATTAAGGCTTATGTTCATGATGAAGGTGTAGGACAAATGCCTAGACGACCTTTTTTTGCTATTGGACGAAGGGATGAAGATAAGATAAGAGATATGTTTTTAAGGAATATTAAATTATGAGTGAAAGAGAAGATATTGCTGGTGATATAATTACAAAACTAGATGCTGTTTCTAGTCCTATTGAATTAAAAAAGATAACGAGAGAGCCATTTGATCCTGAAGAATTATCAAATGCTCAGTTCCCAGCCTGTTATGTGCAAAGTGGTGATGAAACTAGAGAGCCTAGTACAATGGGAGCAGTTGGAACAGGAAAAAGGCAAGGAACAATAGATTTTGTTGTTGTTGGGTTTGTTAAAGGAACTACAAGCAATATTGACACATTAAGAAACCAATTAATTGAGGTTGTAGAAGAAACATTAGATGCTGATATAACCAGAAATGGCAATGCTTTAAATACTGAGATTGTTGAAGTTAGTACAGACGAAGGGGAAATTTATCCTTATGGTGGTATTAGAATTGTGGTAAGAGTTTTATATCAATTTGTTAGAGGCACAGCATAATTGATAAAATATATTTTGACTAATTTTGTAAAAAAGGTTAGTTAAAGAATAACAAGGAAGTAATTTATGGGAACAAACAGAGTTATTTTAGTATCGCCAAATAATGGAACTGAAAGAGAAGTTTTTTCTTATGAAGTTGAAAATCTTGTTAAGCATGGGTGGAAAGTGAAAGGCACAAAGCCTCAACCGAAACCAGAAACTAAACCTAAACCAAAAACAGAGGAGTAAGATATGGCTAACCATACAGGACAAAGTGGTACAGTTAAACTAGGCTCAAATGCTGTCGGTAGTGTTTCAGGATTTTCACTTGACACTACAGGAGATGTAATTGAGAATTCAAATCTTGGATCAACTGCTAGACAATATTTGGCTGGTAGAACAAGTTGGTCTGCAAGTGTTGAAGCACATTTTGACGAAACAGATACTAATGGACAACAAGCATTAACAGTTGGTAGTTCAGTTACTTTGAATCTTTACCCAGAGGGTTCAGATTCAGGCGACTACTATTGGTCTGGAACTGCTTTAGTTACAGGTGAATCTCATTCTGTAACATTAGATGATACAATTAAATCATCTTTTACAGCACAAGGCACAGGAGTATTAACTAGAAGTACAGTATAATTGAATGGCTGAAAAAATAGACTTTTTTGAGGGAGTTAAAGGACACTTTGAATCTCTTGAAACCAAAATTATAGAAGTTCCTGAATGGGGACTAATAGGCGACAAAGCTATTTATAGTAAGCCATTTAATATGCAAGAAAAGGCAAAACTTTTCAAAGGTGCTAATGATAGCGACCTTAATGTTCTTATTGATGTTATTATTACTAAATCACTAACCAAAGATGGCGACAAAATGTTCACTTTAGAACATAAAATGCCTTTCAAATTAAAAGCCGATACAGATGTTATTGCAAAAGTTTCAAATGCAATTATGCAATCTGAAACATCTGATTTATCTACACTTAAAAAAAAATAAAAAATACATCTGAAATTTATAATGTACTTTCTCTAGCAGAAGTATTGCATAAGACTGTAAGTGAAATCTTGCAAATGTCAGTTACAGAGTTTAATATGTGGATGGCTTATTTTGATTTAAAAAAAGAAGAACAAGATAGGCAAAACAGAATTGCTCAAATGAAAAGAAAATAATGGCTACAAAAAAAGTAAATATTGACATAGTTGCTAAAGATAAGTCCAAACAGGCACTTAAAGGAGTTCGTGGCAATCTTGATAGTGTAAAAAAATCAGTCTTTAATCTTCGTAATGCTTTTATTGGTTTGGGAACAGGAATGGCTGTCCGTTCTCTTGTTAAAACAGGAATGGAAATTGAAAGTCTAAAAGTAAGATTAAAATTTTTATTTGGTACAGCAGAAGAAGGAGCAAAAGCATTTGATGAAATGTCAAAATTTGCCGCAAAAGTACCATTTTCATTAGAAGAAATACAAAAAGGTGCTGGTGTTTTAGCTGTTGTTTCTAAAGATGCTGAAGAACTTAAAAGAAATATGGAATTAACAGGTAATGTTGCGGCTGTAACAGGACTTGATTTTAAAACTACTGCTGAACAAATTCAACGATCACTTTCTGCTGGTATATCTGCCGCAGATTTATTTAGAGATAAAGGTGTTAAATCAATGCTTGGTTTTTCTGCTGGTGCTAAAGTATCAGTTGAAGAAACTAGAGAAGCATTTGATAGAGTATTTGGTTCTGGAGGAGAATTTTCTGGAGCAACAGATGAATTAGCACAAACATTTGAGGGAACTTTATCTATGATTGGAGATAAGTTCTTTAATTTTAAAAGAACTATTTTAGAAGCTGGTTTTTTTCCAGAATTAAAAAAACAATTTGGAGATTTAGATAAATTTTTAGCTGATAATTCAGATACTATAGAAGATATTGCTGTTCAATTAGGAGAGGGTTTAGCTAAATCAGTTGTAGCATTATCTGAGTCAGTAAAATTTGTAGCAGATAATTTTAAAATATTAAAAGCGGCAGTTGGTGGATTTATTGCATTTAAACTCGCTGGAACTGTATTAAAAATTGCTTCTGCATTAAGAAAAATGCAATTAACTTTAATTGGTATAACTGCTTTATCAGGGAAAAAAGGTTTGGGTTTAGTTGCAATTTCTATTGGAGCAATGACAACAGCCGCAATGTTATTGCCTGATCCTTTAGAAAAAACATTTAATGAATTTTCAAAATTAACAAAACCAGACCTTAAAAAGAAAATTAATCAAATAACAGAAGAAATAACAAAACTAGAAGAAGAAAATAAAAAATTAGGTGAAACACTTGAAGGTTTAAAGCCTGAAATAGAACTACCAACTTTAGATACAGATGAATTAGATGAATTTAAAGATAAAGTAATACCAATTCCTCCTCTTTATGATGGCATAACAAAATCAATGCTAACTAATACTGAAACTATAGCAAAATTAAAAGCAGAATTAGAAGTGCTAAATAAAATAATGGATGCTCATAATGAAAGTGCTAAAGATATGTTTCCACCACTTGAACCTAATGCTTGGATTGATGGTTCACTAGCAAAAGCACAAAAGAAAAATAATGAAGAAACTGAAAAACTAATAGAAACACATGGAATACTAGATAATGATTTAAAAGATTTATTTCCTACTCTTACTGCATACAAAGAAGCACTAAATAAAATAGGAGAAGCATATGAATTTGTTGATACAACTTTACAAGATTTTTTAGATAAAGAAAAACAATTAGAAATGATGGATGAAACAGGCATTTTTAATGAAGATACATTTGATCCTACAAGAATACAATCTTTTATAACTGGATTTAAAGAAGCTATGTCAGAAGGTGCTAATGCAATGGAAAGATTTAAAGATGCTGGAAAACAATCATTTGCAGAATTAGAAAAAACATTAACTGATTTTGTTATGACAGGTAAATTAAATTTTGAAGATTTTGCAAGAACAGTTATAAGATTAATTGTTGAAGCATTAATAGGAAATGCTATTCAAAGTGCTATTTCTAAGTCCTCAGAACTTTTTAAAGTTAAAGCTATAAAAGAGGGAATGATTAATGTTTATAAAGGTGCTTTAGAAACTTTTGCTTCAATACCTTTTCCATTTAATATTGCGGTAACAGGATTAGCAATAAAAATGGGTATGAATTTATTAAATAGAATAAAAGGTTTTGAAAAAGGAGGCAGACCTCCAATAAATAAACCTAGTATTGTTGGAGAAGGTGGTGCTGAATTATTTGTACCAGATTCTGCTGGTACTATTATTCCTAATAATCAACTAGGTGGTGGAAAACCTGTAACAGTTAATTTTAATATTAATACAGTAGATGCTAGAGGATTTAATGAATTATTAATTAATAGTAGAGGGGTAATAGTAAATATGATTAATAATGCTGTTAATGAAAAAGGAAGGGCGGCAATTATATGAGTGGTGCATTACCTAACACAGATTTTGAAGCTATTAATATTAAGAGTAATCAAAAAACTTTAGTAAGTGAAACAGATAGTGGAAAAACATTTAGACGACAAGTTCAAGGTCAAAGATGGTCTTTTACAATTAAATATCCACCTATGACTCGTTCTGACTTTGCTCCAATTATGGCTTTTATAATTAAACAACGATCACGAAAAGAAAATTTTACAGTTACTTTCCCAAGTTATCTTAATGCTTTAGGTAATGAAACAGGTTCACTTTTAGTTGATGGAGTTCATGCTGTTGCTGATACAACTATTGCTATTGATGGTTTTGCTGGTGATGGTGCTGGAAGATTAAAAGCTGGTGATTTTATAAAATTTAATTCGCATAGTAAAGTTTATATGGTTGTTGCTGATGCCACAAGTTCAAGTAATGCTTGTACTGTTACAATAGAGCCACCATTAACAACTGCTTTAGCTAATAATGGTGCTGTTACTTATGATTCAGTTCCTTTTACTGTTCACATGAATTCTGATGTGCAAGAGTTTGAAACAGGTGCTATTGATAGTTCTGGTAATCTTTTATTTAGTTATGAGTTAGATGTTATTGAGGCAATATAATGGCAAGAGGTTTATCAGCTAATGTTAAAACTGAATTAGCAACAGGCAATATTAGTCCTGTTTTTTTAGTTCATTTAGGTTTTGCTACACCAATATATTTAACTAATTGTGCTTTTCCTTTAACCTCTAGTGTTTCAGGTAGTTCTGTTACTTATACTGCTTCTGGTCATTTACGATCTATAACAGGAGTAAGTGAAACTAATCAACCAACAAAAAATTCTTTAGCAATACAATTATCAGCAGTAGATCAAACATATTCAGCAGTAGTTTTAGGAGAAAATGTTATAGGAAAAGAAGTTAAAATTTATAGAGGATTATTAGACAGTTCTAATGCTTTAATATCTGATCCATTTTTATTATTTTATGGAACAATAGATGAATATAAAATTGTTGATACAACTGATACAGCAAATGTAATTATTAATGTAACCTCACATTGGGCAACATTTGATAAAGAAAGTGGAAGAACAACTTCTGATAATTCACAACAAAGATTTTTTAGTGGCGATAAAGGTATGGAGTTTGCGGCTCTAAATATTTTAGATTTAAGATGGGGGAAAGCTGATGTCTAGTTATCATTTTTATGAAGCGAAGAATGAAGATACTGATGAAATTTTTGAAATATTAAAAAATTTTGAAGAAGAAGTTAAGGAATTAAATTATCCAAAAGTAGATAACGATAAATTAAAATCAAGAATATTTTATTTTATAGAAAAAGGTAAAATTTTAATGGTTAAAAATTTAGATAAAAATAAATTAATAGGTGTATCAGTAATGCACAATACAGAATATTTATGGAGTAAAGAAAATATTTTAAATGTTCAGGTTATATATGTATTACCAGAATATAGGTCATTAGAAATATTTAATAACATTATGAAAATAATTAAAACACAAGCAAATAAAAAAGCAATTCATTTAAGTATTTCAACAAAACTTGTTGCAAGTAAATTATTAGAAAGAGTTGGATTTGAGCAAATGGGTGGAATTTGGAGAATGAAATAAATGTGTGATGTACCTGATTTTATAGAAGATGTTATCGGTGATGTAATTGATGTCATAGTAGATATTGTTGATAGTGTTATATCTTGGATAGTTCCAATTCCAGAAATACCAGATTTTGGCGAATTAGATAATACAGCTAAAGGAGTATTATTAAATAAAAAATCTTCTAATAGTGGCATACCAATAATTTATGGAACAAGAAAAGTAGGTGGTAATTTAGTTTTTATGGAAACATCAGGAACTGATAATGAATATCTATATGCAATTTTAGTTTTAAGCGAAGGAGAAATTGATGATATAACTTCTATTTTTGTAAATGATAATATTGTTACTTGGTCTGGAGATTTAGCAGATAACACAGAAAGAACAGTAAATAGTAGTGATTCTAATTTTTATAAAGCTGATCCAAATGATCCAGATTCATCAGCAGAAAGTTTAATAACAGTAAGACCACATTATGGTACTGATAGTCAAACTTACGATACATTAGTTGGTGGTTTAACTTCTTGGACTAGCAACCATAGATTAAGAGGTTTAGCTTATATATCTTTAAAGTTTAAATGGAATAGTGATGCTTTTGGTGGTGTACCTCAAGTTCATGCACTAGTAAAAGGAAGAAAAATTTATAATCCAAATTTAGATGGAACATTAACAGGTGGTTCAGGCTCTCATAGAGCAGATACATCAAGCACATGGGAATATTCTGATAATCCAGTTTATCAATTATTAGATTATTTACGAAATACTCGTTTTGGTATGGGTATTGCTAATAGTTATTTTGATACAAATTTTGCTGATTGGCAAACTGCTGGTGATGTTTGTGATGCAAATATAACTCCTTATTCTGGTGCAAGTCAAATTGATTTAATGGATAGTCATGCAGTTGTTGATACATCTAAAAAAGCAATACAAAATGTTAAAAATTTTTTAACAGGTTGTAGAGGATTATTAAATTATACCTCTGGAATTTATAAAGTATTAGTAGAAACAACTGGTAGTGCTACTATAACTTTAACTGAAGATAATATTATTGGTGGTATTCAAGTATCTTCTAAAAATAAAAATTCACGATTTAACAGAGTATTAGTTGCTTTTATCAATCCAGATAAAAATTATCAATCTGATGAAGTTCAATATCCACCTATTGATGATTCTGCTGAAGCAAGTGCAGATCAACACGCAAATATGAAAACTGCTGATGGTGGTATAGTTTTAGAAGGACGATTTGATTTTCCTACAATAACAAGTCCTTATCAAGCAAGAGAAATGGCAGAAATAATATTACGAAGATCAAGGTCAAGTTTAGATGTTTCTTTAAAAGCTGATGGTAATGCGTTAGAATTATCAATAGGCGATATAGTAAATATAACTCATGCTAGTACAGGCTTTTCTGCAAAACCTTTTAGAGTTCAAGCAATGACTATAGCAAGTGATATGACAACAAGTTTAACTTTATCAGAACATCAAGATTCATATTATACTTTTGGAACACAAACAGCAGTAGCAACAATACCAGATACAACCTTACCTAATCCTTTTAGTGTTTCTCCTCCAGCGAGTGTTACTTTAACAGATGAATTAATTTTATATAATGAGGGAACTGCTTTAACAAGATTAAATATTACTGTTGGTGCAAGTCCAGATAAATTTACTCAATATTATCAAATTGAAACAAAATTAAGCACAGAATCAGATTATAAAATTATTGCTAAAGGAACACAGTTAAAATATGAAATGTTAAATGTTATTGATGATAAAACTTATAATGTAAGAGTAAAAGCTATTAATGGATTTGGAGTTAGTTCAAGTTATACATCTGCTAGTAGATTGATTGTTGGTGCAACTGAGCCACCAAATGATGTAGAAAATTTTTCAGTTAATATGCAAGGTTCAAATCAAATGCAATTAAATTGGGATGCAGTAAGTGATTTAGATGTATCGTATTATGAAATTCGTTATCAAAATGTAACAAGTTCGGCACAATGGAATAAATCTAATAATTGGCTTCAAGTTCCTAGAACAAGTGGAACAACAAAAACTACTAATGCTAAAACAGGTGCTTTTTTAATTAAAGCAGTAGATAAGCTAGGAAACGAATCAAATAACGAAACAATTATTTATTCTAATATTTCTAGTTTACAATCTTACAAAAATATTTCTACATTAACAGAAGATTTAACTTTAGGTACTTATGATGGTGATGTTGCTTTAACAGATTCTTCTGGAACTAATTCTATTGTTCTTGATACTATAACAGACTTTGATGACACAGTTGGAAACTTTGATAGTCCTAGCGGAGATTTTGATTTAGGCGGAACTGATGTAACATCTAATCCTAATTATTATACAGCAAATATTGACAATGAAGGTTTTTACACTTTAAATTCTTCATTATCATTAAGTGGTATTTTTGATGTTTCATTTACAAAAAATTTAACCATTGATCAAATTGAAGATCCATATGATTTATTTGATTCAGGGCGAGGATTTACAAGTTTTGATGATGCACCAGCACCTTTTGATGGTAATGATCCAACTAATGCAATACAAAGTTTACAAGTTGCTAGTTCTACATCTAGTCTTGGAGATGCTACAAATTTTTTTGCTTTAAATGCTTCAACAACTTATAAAGGAAGATATTTTAAATTTAGATTGAGAATGGCAAACAAAAACAATAAAGTAAGAGGATTTGTAAGCGGTATTAGTGTTAGTGTTGATATGGAAAAAAGAATTGAAAGTGATAATGATGTGGCAAGTACAACAGGTACAAAAGCTATAACTTATACTAATTCTTTTTATGCTAGTCCAGCAGTAGGTATATCTGCTCAAAATATGGCAACAGGCGACACTTACACAATTAGTTCCAAAAGTGCGACAGGTTTTTCTATTGCATTTACAAATTCATCAGGGAGTGGTATTAATCGCACATTTGATTATGTTGCTCAAGGTTATGGGTTGAAATCATCTAGTTAATAATGATATAGAGGTATTATGAGTCAAGTTTCAGATGTAAGTATAGCGAATCAAGGTTTCTCAGCCTTTCGTACAGAATTAAATAATATTTTAGGTGCAATAAACACTACTCATATTGGGAGTTCTGCTCCATCAAGTTTGGCACAAGGTAGTTTGTGGATTGATACATCTGCTGGTGCTACAGGTTGGATTTTAAAATTATATGATGGCTCAGATCATATTGCTTTAGGCACAATTAACTCAACAGCAAATACTGTAGATTGGACAGATAGTTCAGTAACATTTGATATTGTTAATGACACAAGTCCTCAATTAGGTGGTAATTTAGATACTAATTCACATAATATTATAATTGATGATGCTCATTTTATTTCTGATGAAAATAATAACGAGCAAATTATATTTCAAACAACTGCTTCAGCAGTAAATGAATTAGAAATAACGAATGGTGCGACAGGTAATGCACCAATATTAGGAGCAAGTGGCGAAACAAATGTAGATTTACATATTAAGCCAAAAGGGTCTGGCGAAACTGTTATTGGTTCTGGGGGTGCTGCTGCTACTTTAACAACAAGCGGAGCATATGATTTAGTTTTAGATACTAACAAAGGAACAAATTCAGGAAATATAACTATAACTGACGGAGCAAATGGAGATATAGATATTACTACTAATGGTACAGGAAAAATTAAATTTAATGATTTAGCTTATATTCCTCAACAAGCATTAACATCTTCATCAAATGCTGTTGCTTGGGACACACAAGCTAAACCAAATGCTTATCATCAAACTTCAGAAAATACGACTTTCTCTGCACCGACAAATGGTGTTGAGGGTGCTTTTATTTGTTTAGAAATTAATTACAATGGCTCACATACTATTGGTTGGAACACAGTTTTTGAATTTGCGGCTTCCACCGAGCCAACTGAAACTGCTACTGATGGCAAAACCGATATTCATGTCTTTAGATATAATGGTGCTATTTGGCAAGAAGTAGGTAGAACAATGAATTTAAGTGAGAGTTAAGATATGTATGCAATAGTAGAAAGTGGTAACATTACCCAAACATTTAATAATCCTAGAAAATTAGTTATTAATAATATTCGTTATTCAACAAAAATTTATTCTTTATGGTCAGTAGATGAAAAAAAGGCGATTGGGTTATATGAAGTAGAATATGATAACACGAATAAAAAAGATGAAGATTGGTATATTAATACAAATCAAACATTAACCTATGATTCTAGTGCTGATAAAGTAACCGCAAGTTATGGGACGGCAACAGCTAAAGCAATAGCTGATAGAAATGGAACAGATGATGATGGTGTTGAATTAGATCCTGTTGTTGTTATTAAAGGCCTTAAAACAATTAAAAAAGAAATGATAAATGATCAATGCGAAGGTATTTTAAGACCTAGTGATTGGCGAGTTATTAAAGCAAAAGAAACAGGCGGTACAATGAATAGTGGTTGGAAAACTTGGAGAGCAAGTGTTAGAGCAAAATGTAACTCTATGCAAACACAAATAGATAATGCTAGTGATGTTGATGCTTTGGCTACTTTGTTTACTTACACCGAACAAGAAGATGGTTCATTTACAAGACCACTAGGCGAATTTCCTGTGAAGGAATAACCAATGCCTTTAATTCTTCCCGCAAACACATTATCTAGTGGTTATGATATAGATAATTCACTTAGATTTAATGATGGAGATAACAGTTATTTAGAAAGAACTTTTGATTCTGGAGGGAGCAGAAGAAAATTTACAGTAAGTTTGTGGGCAAAAAGAAGTGAATTATCTTCTGGCAATCAGCCTCTTTGGGCAGCAGCGGGGTCAAGTGGAGGTCAAATTTCTTTAGTTTATGATTCTAATGATAAATTAATATTAAGAGAGTA
>VTLG01002688.1_pt1 | contig 20822 bp, 28 predicted proteins | sample 4694571 | NCBI WGS metagenome assembly VTLG01 (sample SAMN12604809, study PRJNA352737) | marine metagenome | biome: ENVO:00000447; feature: ENVO:00000209|ENVO:00000569|ENVO:01000036; material: ENVO:00002151; isolation source: viral sequences binned using virsorter ... | reverse complement strand
GCATATCTAATCTACCTTTATTAATTCTCATATACCAGTCCATATTAGCAAGGTCAGATACTTCTGCATAGTAAGCATAATGTAAATTGTAAACTCTAATATATATTTTATGATAAACTAAAAATTGCTGTATTCCATTAAAAGATTGCTCTCCTGCAGCGTTCGCAGCCTGATATGAAGAATTCGCAGCATCAAAATACAACCAATTTGCAAAAGGAATCTGTCCCCCAATACTTAACCTTAAAAACTTTGAATTTTTAGCACCTTTTGCTCTTGGTGAATCCCAAATCATTTTTTCTAATTTAGTGTTTGCCCAACTAAAAGAAGAAACATTATTAAATGTGCTACTTCTCCATCTGGCATTGGGATATTGAGTTAATTCAAGGCTACCTCCAGAAGGTGGTGTAGAACCCCACGCAGCATTATCACTATCAGTTATAGGGCTATTAGAATTTGATGTAACAACTGGTGTAAAAGAATCCCAATTTGAACCCCCAGAACTATAATAGGTATCATTTCTTGCCCACATAATTCCTTTTTGCTCAGGAGCATAATTAAAAGAAACATCTTGAGTGTAATCTTCATTCTCTGCAGTACAAAATACAGGGTAGCCAAGTTTCCAACCTCCATAATAATCATTTGTGTGTGCAGTAAAAACATACGGCCATCCTGGCACACCTGAAGATGAAAAATGTTGATTTAGTCCAAAAAGGTTATTATCTCCAATTTCATTATACCCTCTACCATCAGTCCAAGTATGCCTTCTGCCAAATGTACCATTAAAATTTGCACTACTTGAAGCAGTTAAATCCATATAAGAACCATTCATTGCATAAGAAAAAGGGATTCCATGATTGATTGTAAAATCAGCTCTTGAAGAACAATCCATTCTAAAATACCCTAATATTAGAGGGTCCATTACATAAGCCCATCTTGAACTAGAATAGGGTAACATATTATCAGGGAAAGAAAATTCTAAAGCAGTTGTAGCATATCTGTTATCAAAATAACTTCTAGGAGCAGTCCAACCATTTAACTCAACAAAACCTGTGTTAGCATTATAATCACCAAATGACATTGTATCTGGATGAAACTCTAAAGCTCTTTCTTGATTAAAAATAGGGTCAGGCGATTGACTATCATGAGCGCCTTCATTTGCATAAGAGTTTAATTGATTAACAGGAATAGCTGAAGCTGAACCAATATTCTGTCTATTTTTAATTGAAATTTTAGTTGGTCGCATAATTTGAAAGATTCTTACTTTATCCTCAGATGTTTGGCTTATACGATTTGACTGTAATTCAGAACTTGTAGAATCTTGTAAATCTGCAGGGTCTACTCTAAATCCCACTCTTGGCGAATCTGTATTCCAATTATCTTTATGGTAATTATAATCAGCAACACAATCTGAACTACAATGTTGCCTTGTATTATAATATTTTCCTTTATCTCCAATTAATACTGGATGTAGAGATAAACCTTCTTGAACATTCGTAGCAGAATTGTTTGTGAATGTTTTGTAGTTTATGGTGAATGCACCCCAAGTATCTGAAATCCTTTTGCTTTCAACATATAAATTTACATTATTTACAGTTCCATCATCATGAGGTTCTCCAACACTATATCTAACAGGGTGTGCATCTACATTACCATGTACCATAGGTATCGCTCTACCTCTTTCTTCACCTTTAACGAAATTATCTGTAGGCATAGCATTAATAGGGACATCAACATCAAGATAAAATTGAGAATAATCTTCTAGACTAATTTTTACCTTTTTATCATCGTGGATTAATTTTCTGATTATCCCTAAATAAACTGGAAAGCAATCAGATAGCGTTTCACAGGTTTGTGATTTCCAAAATATTACAACCTGTTCATTTACAAATTTTTTATCTTCTAATCTATTTGAAAATCTTTCTCCATCAATTATCCTGTTATCTAAATTTAAACTTATATTATTTATTTTATATTTCCCTCTATCAAAATCAAAAGATTCATTAATAGCTGGTATTCTTATATCTACATCATCATAATAATCTCCATCAAACAATTCTTTCTTTTCTGATAAAAATATAGAATCTTCATTTGGTGATCCGAATTGATGTCTAGTTGTATCATTTCTATCCCAACCTATTACTATAAAAGCATGAATATTTAAATAATTGGTTTTTAAATCATTTTGGAATTTAGAATATAGGGATATATCAATCAACTAATGTTTCTCCTCTACGGATTGCATCTCTGATCATTGGTATTGCTGAATCTACAATAAAGTCCTCACTCATTACATTGCCTTCAAATGCAATATTAATAGCCTGTCCTCCACCACCTGCTTGCCCTGCTCGTACATTAGGAGCATTTAAAGGAGTAATTTCTATATTCTCTGGTCCACCTTCCCCAGCTAAAAACATAGTAGGACTTGTAACTTGTCCTGAATATCCAACCGCAGCAGATTTTAATTGAGATAATTGTGCAACTTTTGCAGCGAGGGCGGTGGCAGCAAAAGCCGTTGCAAAAACTGGAGCCATCGGTCCACCTGTTTTCATACCAGCATTATAAGCATCGGAAACCGCAGCAGGTGTTGCTCTAAGTATATCTTTTATTTTCATAGCTTTATCTAAAACTTGAAAGGCTTTATATTCTTTTGCAGCCATAGCTAAATTTTCTCTAAAGGATTTTGCTCCTTCTTTAAAGGATTTTTTATTTTCTTCACTCATATCAGCCATTGCTTTTTTATGTCTTTGAAAAAATCCTAATTGTTCTTCTACCTGTTCTTCAGATACAGTTGGGATTGGAGAAGGGTTATCTTCATCTGTTTGCCCTGTTTCTTCTTTAAAAATATTTATATCTTCAGCATATTTGGTTAATAAACCTTCTAATAATCCACCCAATTCTTCATAATTTGTTGCAACTGCTTCAGGGTCAGGGGTTACAATCTCAGTAAATAGTTTAGCTATATCTGTATCTTTTAAATTTTCATATAATGCATCTAGTTCATCTTTAGTTTCCTTTGTAGCTTTATCAATATCAATATTTGGTGTTATATCAAAAGTTTCCATTCCAGCAATTTCAGCTATTGTATTATAACCTTCTTTAAATTTATTTAAGAAACTATTAAATGAATTTTGAAGTCTTATCATTAATTTTTCCCATGATAACTGAACAGTTTTTGAAACTATTTGCATACCTATCCATATAGGGTCCCAAATCATCCTTCCAGCAGACATAACTTTTGAAAAAATTGTTTTAACTATTCCAAATATACTATTACCTATGCTCGTAAAAACTTCAACAGCTTTATCTTTTAAAGCCAAAAAAGCATTTAAAGCTACTTCAGGAAGATTTGTAAATACGACTTTTATAATATCTAAAATTAACCAAAAAGTTGTTTTCCAGATTTGAACCAAATTTCCAAAATTGAATAATTTGCTAAAATCTAATTTTCCAAAAAAACCAGTAACAGTAGTATAAAAAGATGTTAATGCATCTACGAATAAAACGAATCCTTCTGTTGCAAACTTAACAACTGGAGTGAGGATTTTACCAATAACAGCTCCTAAATTAGAAGCACTTGCTTTTACTCTATTAAAAGAATCTGTTAAAGTATCTTGAGTTGGTCCCAATTCATCAGCAATCCTTTTGGCTTCCTTTAAAGTAGCATTATTAAACGCTTGTTTTTTCTCAACTTCTGTCATTGCCTTAACAGTAGTATTATTTGCTTCAGCAAAATCTAAATATGCCTGGTCAGTATCAATAAGAATACCCAGATTATCTAACATCAGTTTAGATTGTCTACCCATACCAGTAACCAAAGATTCAACACCATAGGAGGCATCTTTTCCAACAGCATTAGCAAGTTTTTTCGCTACACTAACTAAATCTGTCATATCTTCTTCAGATTTAACTACTCCAAGAATCATAGCATTATTTGCTTGTTGCATTAACTCTAAATTGCTAACTGTACCTTTAACAGCTTTTGATAAATTGCCTAATGTTTTATTAGAAAAACCATCTACTTTTTTTCCAAGATTATTAAAAGCACTTTCTACGGCTTTTGTTTCACCAGCGATATTAAGGGAGGCTTTTAATCCATTAGCTACGGCAGTTAAACCAGTGTAGGCAGCATAAAGAGGTCCTAAACTTTTCATTAAAGCTTTTGCAGAAGTTGCTACACCTCCGAAGGCAGCCTTAACTTTAGCCATTCCTTTAGTAATAAATTGTATAGGTATTATTGGCATTACATATTCCTTTTTTCGTTTTTATCCTTTTCTATTGAATTGGAAATAGCCTGAGTTTCTTCATCTATAATTATATAATCATCTATAAATGAAGCTGGTGTTTCATTAACTGATGTATAAGGCGGTGTTTTTGAGATCCTACTATAAATATATTTTTTAATATCTAACTGTATATCATTACATATTAATTTTTCATAATCTACAAAAAATCCAGCACTTATAAATAATGCTTCACCAATAGCTTTAGATTTATCGATTGCTCTATCGTAAAGCCTTTCTAACTCATCATAAACATCATCAATGTTATTAAACATAATATGCTTATTAATAGAAGGAGCTAATGCCTCATAGGGAAAGTCGCCAAAATAATTTTGTCCTGTTCCCTTGCTACTTATCCAAGTATTTATGCGGACTTGGATTTCATGGGCTTTTTTCCAGCATTGCAAATCTCCACAGCTCTAGCACCTAATTGAGATATTTCTTCTGTACTCATCTCCATTAATTGCTCATCAGTAACATCTATTACTTTTCGTGTTATGTTTACAAAACTAGAAAATTTTTGCTCTTTTGCAGCGAGCATAGCCTCATCTAAAATTTCCATTCTTAAATCAAGATTAATATTCTTGACTGAGTATTCTTTACCTTTTACTTTAACTTTCATTCCCTTGTCCTTTCATTTAATTATGCTATTGTAATTCCTAACATCTTTGTTGCTGAACTTATATCATCTGCACCAACTACTGTAAATGGTATTGTTTGCATTAAGACTGCACCGCCATTATCAATACTAGGCTCATTAAGATAACATTTATCTAAAGCTATTGCAAAGCCTGATGATTCTGCGATATTAATATCAACTGTTGCTCCATTTCTAAATGCAACTTTAGTATTAGATATACTATCATTTCTTACAGCAGTCATAGAGCCTGTTATTTCGTATGGTCCGACCATTGCATAGCCTAATGGGTCAAACTTTCCACTTGTAGTATCTCTGAAATGAATTCTCTCAATAGTCCTTGTTACAGCTAACTCCCAAGAAGATAACACTACTTCTTCTGAGCCTATAACCGTAGTAGCTGAATTTAAATTTCTTATATTCTTAGGTGTCCCTGTATCGTATGCAGGACTTCCTATTGCATCATCTCCTGCTTCAACACTATTAGGCATATAAGCCGTAGCCCAATTAATTGTGCAAACAAGTTCTCCACTTTCAGAGCCTATGTCTTGAGATAAAGTGAATCCTGTTCCTACACACCCTGCACATACTACATTATGATTTGTGTCATCAGACCCTGCATCTTCAAATCTAATATCAAATGTTTTTGCAGAACTTTGTCCATGACGATAATTAGCCGTTGGAAAAGCATAATTGTTATATAATATTGCTTCACTTGAAGCTTGTTCAAATACTGCCTGTGTTGCTAATAATACTGATTGAGGTGTTCCTCTCATTGTTGTATCAAAAGTCCAAAGCTTTGTTCCTTCTGAATGATGTCCTTGTGAAGCTGTTGTTACAAACTGACCACTTCTTGGGCTTGAATATTCAACTGGAACACTAGCTTCAGGTATTGTAAAACTTGTTGTTTGAAGCTTTATCAATCCTGTGTCATCAACTTGTGTTCCTACTACTGCTTCTGCTTGATACCAAACAGAAACATTTTGGCTTGGATAGTAATTTGTAGCTTGTGCCATTATTTATCTCCTTCTGTTTTTATGGTATCTTTTTTTGATACCTGTTTTATTTTTGTTTTCTTTTTTTCTGTTGATTCTAATGATTTTTGAACTTCCTTTGGTAATGCCTTAAAGGTTTTTTCGTCCATAACAATAGAGCCACCTCTTAATAAGCCTTTTGCTGTTCCATACTGGAAATATTTATCCTCTAATTTTTTAAAATTTTTATTGGCTTTTAATTTCATAAATCTCCTTAAAATTGATTATAATTTGTTATTTTAATATCAAGTTCAGCGATAAATATATCGTCTTTGTCATCTATATCATCATTCTCTACATTATAGGTAATATTTTCGACTTCTAATTTTGACCAATTATCATTTGTACTCTTAACTTGATTATCCATAAATTTCTTTTTTAATTTGTCAATTCTATTTTTTACAAATTCATTGTCTTGCTCTTTACTCATATCAGCTTTGGTATAATAAGTAACCATAACATTATAATTTCTTACTTCGAAATTGGTCGCCAACTCCTCACTATCGCTTGATTCAAGATTAATCCTAATACATTCATTACCAAACATACGAAAAACAGGACTAACATATACATTAGGAAAATCATCATCAAGAATGAGTTTAATAGCCTGTTCAATTTTTGGAAACGAAATTTTATCATAAGTAACTGCCATAATTAAAATATATCTTTTCTATAAGATCCCTTCCGAATCCTATTATTACTGGTAGAGTTTACAGATCTAACACCAGCATTTGTACTACTTTGTGTATAGCTCCTAACTACAATATGCCATTCATCATTTACGCTCATACTATTTCCTTCAAATCTAAATTTTAAACCAGATATTTCTTGTAATCCTCCTGTAACTATTAAATCTGAAACATAATCACCACCATATAATTTATCTGCTCCTAATCCCTTTATATCAATTTTACAGGTTCCATAAACACCAGCAGTTACACATTTAAATTTTAGCCTGTCAAAATTAGCTCCTTCCCAAGAACCTGAAGTTTCAACTAAATACATACTCCCTGCTCTTGTTACTTCAATAGTATCACCACCTTGATCAGTATAATCAACTTCAAAGCTAAATTTAATTTTACCATCATTTATTCTATCAATAGTTTCATCTATTTGTTCTTTAAGTGCTAATGCTTCTTCAGAAGCAGGGTCTTTAGATACAAGCAGGTGGTGGGCAACCAATAAAGCAGTAGTTCTTTTCAGAATATAGTCATACTCAGGAGTATCACTACCATCTGTAGCTTCTGCATATTGAAACGACTTTGGGATAGGTCTTGGAAAACGAGCATCTAGCATAGCTGATAACTCCATAGAACAATTAACAATCATTCTATCAATTAAGGTTGCCCAATCTTCACCTGCTTCCATTAATAATTCATTTGGGTCTGAGGCACTATTAAAAACATATACAGTATCTAGCGTAGATTCATAATACCATTCCCCATTGGCATTAACTACTCCACTATTTGCTTCAGGGTCGCCTAAATCTTCCCCATCTTGAAATAATACAGAAACTAATCCTGAGTTTCTAGCTAAATATAAATTACTTGTGCCTGTTTCTACCCAATTTCTAATAACTACTTTGTCATCAGATTCATCTATATTTGGATATACATCCTTTACATCTCTTTGAGAACAATATTTAAATACACTTGTAGCCATAATTCTCCTTAATTAAAACCTAAAATCTTTATAGTCGCATTTTGTTTTTGATTACAAGAACGAGCTGATATAGATTGAATATTATTAAAATTATCTGTTTCAGTTGATATGCCTCCTGAATGTGCTGAAAAATAACTTGCTGAAACTACAAATTCAGCTTCTACCGGTCCGATAAAATTTATTTCCCCAGTCTCATAATTTATAGAGCCATTACCAACACCCTGTAAACTTCCTTTTCCATCATCAAACATAAATACATTGTTTGGCGAATCTTTATAGGTAGCTTTATCTTTCAAAGTATCATCTGGTAATTTAGAAGCAACTGCACTTTCAACACCTGCTAATGCTGGAAATATACCTATTGCTTGTGCAAATATCTCTGTTGTAGTATCAGCACCACTCGTTCCTGCAGCGAGGGCAATAGAAGATGTTGATAAATGTGAACCAGAAGTAAATCTTATATCTCCATTTACTATTCCAACATTAACCTTAACACCATTTAAGGCAGCGCCTGTTGTATAAAATTGTTGATTAAATATATTTTGAATCTGATTTAATACTCCGTTAGCACCACCCAGATTTGTATTTGTTTGGTCAACTGTAAATCCAACCTCAAATTGACTTCCCCCATCTACTGTAATTTTAAAATAGTATGTAGAACCTGCTGTTAAACCAGTATTTGAACCAGGAGATAATCCAGATAGACCTAATTCTTGATATGCTGGTTCATAAAATTTTAATGCAACAGAACCAGGTACAATCCCATCTGCTACACCAGTTAAATTTCTTCCATATCCAAAGAAGTTCATTGCATGGAATCGCCCTGTCTTATCTGTGCGAGAAGTTGAAAAAGCATTATAATTATCTGTCTTATTAAAAAATGCAAATCTAACAGCATCTTCATCTGCACCTGCTGTAACTGCTGATGAGCCAAACAAACCTCTTTTTACAGTTAGTTTATTATTTGCTAAATCGCTTTTATCCCCTATTGCAGTAACTTCCATAACTTCATCTCTAACTCTTATTAAATCGCCTATTTTGAATAAGTTTGCTGTACAATTCGCTGCACTCGTATAAGGCTCTAAATATAATGTAGTATCCGATGCACTGCTAACGATACCATTTGCTGTTGCACTATCAACATCTGCCGTAGAATCTACATACATATTAGAATTAGGAGCTGTATTACTTATACTTGTTGCATTTGCTCCACTTGCGTCTTCAGCATAACTAATAAATCTTGAATTAGGCAAATATGTAAAATCATTAGCTGGTAACAAGAAAGTTACATATCTAGTAGTTGTAGCACTGCCTGGTCCTAAATCAACAGAATTTGCAATATCTGAATCAGAACTATCTTTCCAATCAGTTACCAATATTTGCACTTCTGCACATACAGGACTTTGATTATATATACACAGTCCTCTGGAAGATGTTAAAGTATTAGTTCCTTTAGTAGTTGAAAAGCTAACCAATTCAATAAATCCATTAGTATTATCAACTTCTTGTGTTATATCTAAAACCTCTGTTGTTGGTTTTTGAACAGTAAAAATATTATCATTTACATTTAATCTTGCATTTAATGGCATTTTCCCACTCCTTCTATGTTGTATGATAGGTAACCTGACAATTCACAGAATAATCAGAGTTTGAACCATCACCTTTAATTGTTAAAAATACTGCTTTACCTGAATTTATTGTAGCAGTGTTAATTGTCATACTTTGATGATATGCTTGTTCATATCCAGCAGTAACTATATCTGAACCTGAAGCATTAACTACTCCTGAAGATAAATCTCCCCCAGTTGAACCATTTGAGGTATCTATCGTATAGCTACATAAATGAAATCTTATAGTATCGCCTGTCGCAGCATGACCTGCAGTCCAAACATTTACAGCATCTATTGTTATACCAGTCGTAGTGTACCACATACAATTAATAACATCATCTGCAGTTGTAGCAATAGTCAAAGATGTATCTGGGTCAGTTCCTGTACCTAATGTAAATTGAGTTGCTGGGCCAACTGCTCTAGGCACTACCAGATGTGTAGATCCATCTACATTTAAAGCCTCACCATAAAATCCTATTGTTGCGGTGTTTGCTATTTGTTGGGTAGAATTAACTTTTACAATATCATTTGTTGAATCAACTGTAAATAAAGTATTACCATCTTTATCATTGATTACTGAATTTGTAGTAGAATCTGTATCTGGTTGAACCTTAAAATTTTGGGTTGATAAATATAATGAAGTGCTATCTCCATCACCACATAATATTTGCTTAATTGATGAAGCTATACCAGTATTATCATTACCTGTATGTAGTAAATCTTTATATATTTGTGATATAGATTTTCCTGTTAAACTAGCCATTCATTCTCCTAACTTGTTACATCCCACTTAAAAACTATTGTTACATTTGTATCATAAGAAATAGCTGGTGTGCCTAAAAAAAATGCATATATTTTGCCTTTAGTTAAAGGCGAATATGCAGTTCCTACGCTAGGACTTGATATATCTAATTCTTGATATGTATCATCTGCTATATCTACGGTTGTTTCTTGTCTAAAAATTAAAGTACCAGGAACTTCAGTTCCATCTGATGACTCCAAAACTCTAAAACTCATAGCACCATCCATTGCAATTTCTGATCTAAAAACAACTTTTTCTATTGTCGCATTAAATGGTGCACAAAATCCTATAAACTCATTTGAGCTTGATGTAAGTGTTTTTTCAATTATATATCCAGTAATTGGTAAATAGCTGTTCGTTTGACCAGCATAATATCCTATAAATTTTGTTTCGTAATGATATTTACCAATACCAACTATATCTGTTCCTGCATCATCTGTAAAACATAATTCATTTGGTGTTGTGTCATGAACCCATAATTGTCCATAACCTGCTGTATCAGTACCTGCATCTGCTGTTTCTTTAACTGAAATCCCACCATCATCTGCTTCTGTTTTTAATATACCATTAGGGGCTATTGTTAAATGACCTACTGTACCATCTGAATCTACTGTGCTAAGTTTACTAGCACCATTTGCTTCTGTTGCTACTTCAAAATAATTTGCAGTTCCTAATAAAGATTGTACCCTAAATTGATTATTAGTAGAACCATTTTTAATTAATTGTGCTATTGTTACGGAAGCATCTTTAAAATTAATATTTCCACTCTCGGCATTTAATTCTATATCGCCATCAATATCTAAAGTAAGATGTCCTGCAATAGCATCATCATCAGTAGTAAAAATTGTTGTTGCTCCATGTGCAGACACCTGTATATCAAATTTATCTCCTGTATCTGTATCATCTTTTATAGTAAGTTTTGTATTGTGTACATCATAAACAAATATACTGGTACTACTTGCTAAAGAACCTATCTTAAAAGTTCCAGTATTTTCTGATAAAAAATTATAATTACTTCCAGATGCAAGAAAATAAGAATCGCCACTAGCCACATATAAATCTAAACTGCCTGCATAGTTAGATGATTCAAACCTAATGTATTCTTTCGGACTAATTCTAAAATATGGGTTGTCAGTTTCTAATTTGCTTGAAGTCCATTTGCCTTCTAAATTGAAATCCCCTGAGATTTTAATCTCATCTTCCTTTAATTCTAAAGGGGTTACTATATTTCCAATTTTAATTGGCTTAAAAAAATTATTTAGGTAAGAATCATCCCCTAACTCAATCTGGTTTTTTGGAATAAGATCCTCAACATCAGAAATAGTAATAGATTCATTATATAATGCTTTTCTTTTTGTTGATATTGAAGTTCCATAAATCGACATTTATTATTTTTTCTTTCCTGATTTCATTTTCTTCCTCTTAGAGCCTTTTTTTTTCATACCCTTTCGCTTACCATAAGGCATATCTATTTGCTCCTAAATTTATCAAATAAAGGGCTTAGGATCATATCAAACAACACATCATCTTTACTTGTTGGTGTTAATTTAACTATTTTCTCTAAAGTGTAAAATCCTAATAAAACCCATTCCCAGTTAGCTGTTATCCATGTCATCATTGTTATACTCCTCCGTATTTTAATAATTGTGAAAGTTCATTGGCTCTCTCAGGTGTTTGTTCCCTACCCCATCGAGAAATTAACATTTCTTCGCTAGCTTTATCCAAATCACCTTTAGCCATATATTGTATCGTTTTTTTGAATTTTGAAAAGCCTGTAACGCCCATTTGGTAACACATATTTAAAACGACTGTCTTTAATATGCTTTGAGCATTTGTATACCAATCAAATTTCTGAGTTATCTCTAGTTCTAGCTTAGACAACTTTTGTTTTAAAATCTGTTTTGATATATCCTCCGATAAGTATAACTCACTTACCTTAAAACCTATGCCTATTGTATCAAACCCTAAGTGATCCTTATAAACACGCCCTTTGTAACCCTCGTGCTTGATAATTAAATCAATATCACTCTGATTCACTTCTTTTTTTTTCCAAAGATTTTATCATACTTCTTTTTATATTCTGTATCACATTGATAATTCCATCTTGGAAAACTTCCTTTACCCTGTGTACTAACACCCAAATTACTTCCATTAAATTTAGCCACTCCACCATTTCTAATCTTTTCAGAAAGGTCTTTCATTTACTTTTTAGCCTTACTTTTTTTAGATTTCTTTTTAGCTTTTGATTTAATTTTAGGTTTAGGTTTCTCTACAACGGTAGCACTTGGATTTCTTCTATCTAAAACCTGAACATAACCATTAGCCTTCAATTCAGCAACTTGTTTAACAACATCTCTATCTTTATTATCTTCTGAAATTCTTTTAATTCTTTTATCTTTTTTATACCAATATTGAGCCATTTAATTCTCCTATTATTATGTGGGAGCAGTTGCCCACTCCCACATAGTTATTATAAAGAGGTTAAGTTTAGTTATTAACCCATCTATATCCTTTTTTGTTGGAAGCACTATCAAGAAGTTTACAGCCATATACTGTATCAGCAACAACTTTAGTACCAAGAGCATCAACTGAATATTCAGCCTGAACTCTTACACCTTGTTGTACTGCACATACAGCAGCAGACTTGTGAAAAATAGCACCATTACATACTGAACCACCTGTTGAGATGGTGTTTGACATATAGACATTTATACCAAATAATCTGCCCATAAAGCCTTTTGTATCAGCACCATTATTTAAGATAGAACCATCACCACCTGCATCAGCTCTCCAAAAGTTTTTAGAGATTCCTGCGCCTGGATCTAAGATGTCTGCCATTAATGTAGGATTAACAACCATAGAACATTCGCCATCCATATAAGGTATGTCATTTTCACCTAAGCTTGCTAATGCAGCCTGAAAATCAGCAGTTGAAAGATTATCATCTCCACTTCCTACTGCTACACTTACATTAAGTCCATCAAGCTCAGCCCAAATATCAGCATCTAAAGCTCTTGCTAAAGATTCACCAAACATCTGAGTATATTTAGTAACTAAATCTGCACTCGATTGAATTTTAAGTAAATCTTCAAATAGCATTGCATTATATTTATGCTTATCTATTGCTAACTGAGTAACTGTAGTTGCTGTTGCATCATAAGTTACCAAAGTATTAATTGCTTTGTCAGCCGAAGCCACTAAATCAATTTGTGGGATATTAACTGTATCGCCACCTTGTGTTACTAATGCAGAGTAATCTTCAACTAAATTTTTGAAAACTGTTCCTCTGCTAAAATATCTATAAATGCCATCACTCCACAACTCTGGGACAAAATCGTCAGCAGTTGAAGTAGTGTGAGCAGCACCTAACATTCCACCTGTTATTGCCATTTTAACTCCAATCTATATTTTTAAATTTATTTTTTCTTGTTATTATAAAAATTCACTATCTTATCCCAATTATCTCTTTTAACATTACCTTTCATATCCCATATCTCCTCAGTATCTTTAATATTCAACCCTGATTTACGAATAGGAGTTGATTTATCAGTAGGTACTGTTGTATTAATAGACATTTTTGATAAATGTTTTTTTAAAGATGGAGTTGATAAATTTCCATACAACTCTCGATCTTCTTCTGATAATTGTTCAAGTAACGAATCTCGTTCCTGTTTTTCAATTTCTTCATAATGAGCAACTTTTTCTTTTAAAGATTTAGATTCGATCTGAAGTTCTGCATAAAGTTCTTTGGTTTTACCTTCTTCTTCCATTTGTTTTATACGAGCACTTTCTCTCGCTTCTTCATCTTTTTTGATTTGTTCTTGCAACTTTTTATTTTGCCTAGTTATCTCATTAAACCTTGCATAAGGAACACTGTCAGGAGTATCGTTTCCTGTGTCGGCAGTTTGATTATCGACATTCTGGTTGTCGGCAGGTTTAGTGTCGTTGTTCTGTTCAACGGCTGGATTTGTAGTTTTTGTTTCTTTCATTTATTTACTATTCTCCACATTTATTATTATAAGCTAAAAAAACCTAATTTGCAACATCTTTTTCATTAAAAGCTATTTTTTCTAAATTTTCTATAAAGGCTTCTATATACTGAACCCTATCATCTATATTATTATATTGCTTTTTTGTAAATACAGGTGGATGAGATTTTTCCTTTAATTCCTCTATTTCCAACTGCAAAGCCTCAACCTTTCTACTTATACTTGTCATCATTTTAAATAAATTGGTTAATTGAGATTTAACCTTATTTACAGCCAATAATGTTTTTAAGAAATTCATATTATTTTTTTAAACTTTTTTATTTTTGATTTTATTTCTGCTATATCTTTTTCTACTTCTTCGATATACTTACCAAACTTAGAAACATTTTTTTGGCTTTGCTTGATCTGTTTAACTAATTCATTTAATTTAAATTTCTTAGCTATTGCATCAGATACCATATTTACTAACAATTTTAACATTTAACTCTCCTTTATCCCTAAGTAAGTTAGCACAAAACCTATAATAGTAGTTAGTGTTATTCCTATTGTCCGATGAGAATTAATATCTTTTTCTGCTTTTTGAAGCCTTCCATTTATTCTTTCAAGATGTTTAATTATAACATCAAATTTTTCCTTATTATATTGATGATGAATTTCAGCTTCTCTTTTATCCATTATGGTATTAATTTAATTAAATTATTATTGATACGGACAACCCCTTCTGGAGCATCTACTGTATCATATTTTACTTTACATTTAGCATATTGCCCACTTTTGAATACGCTATTACTCATATCTATGCATACTGCACCTTTGTCCTTGTTTTTAAATATTCCTTCCCCTGTCCTAGATTTTTTCTTACCACAACCTGTTATTTTAACTCTAAACTCTATTTCCATTTCTTTTAATCTGGTTGAAAATATTGGAGCAAGTGTCATAGTTGGTACTTTTACATCTTGATATTCTCCATTATTATCAGGCATTTTAATAGTAATGAATTTAGGTTTATCATCATCATCTATAAATTTCTTTAAAGATTCTATATGTTGATTCTCCGCTAGAGATCTTGCTCTCTCATAAGAATCTGTTAAGCCTTTTAGAAAGTGGTCAAAATCTGTACTTTTTTTATACGATTTTTTAGGATCCATCACCACTTCCACCTGACTTAGCATCCTTACCAATAGCATTTGTCATGGCATCTAACACTTTCATCAATCCTTCTGATTTCTCTTGCTCTGCTACTACCTTTACACTATACTTTGCAGAAGTATCTGTTTTCCTAGTATTCTCAGAATGATGGGAAACTTTACCTGTAAATGAAGCCTTTACTGGTCCCCAACCACCTGATACACTTAACTCAGCAGATGAATCAGTTGATGATTTACTTTCTGCTTGAGTAGATACTTCTATATCTAAATTAATTTCGCCACTTTTAATTACCAGAGATGGTGTCTCTACTATCGCTAATGTTGGAACAGTCATTGATATACTATTCTCTCCATCTTGATATGCAAAAGGAACCGTAGTTGGTTTACCATCTTTATCCATGCCTACTTCTTGTATAAAATTAACCTGTGAAGCAGCGAGAGATTTTTGTGCATCTGCCATTGCTTCTAAAGGTGCCGATATTAAATTAAACATAGGCAATCCTGTTAATTGATTTGCTATTACTGTATCTGCCATTTAAAACTCCTTGTCTTGTTTTTCTTGTATTCTTAGTATCTTGTTTTTTAACCCATTTCCAGATAAAGAAGCGATTATTTCTACCAAAGCTTTGAAGCTTCTTTCTAATCCTCTTTGCTCTATCTGGATTCGCTTTTGCTGGTCTATCAAAGTTATGATAATACCTTCCAAGCGGTTAAATTTATTATGTATATCTTTAGTTAAATCTTTCTGTATATAATTGTTTTGTTTCCAAATAAAAAAACCAAATGCTACACACATAGTTATCGGCACTCCGAAGGTTTCTAACACATTTAAAAAGTCCATTATACTACTACCTTAAATATTGTTGTTCCTGTGTTTACTTTATTACCACTTTTTGCATTATAAGCTTCAAGTGATTTATCTATATTATAACCTCTACCATAATTTTGTAAATCCACCTTAATGCCATCCCTGTTTCCGTTTTCATAAAAGATATAACAATTCTGTGATGCCCTTCCAGATAAATTAAGAGCTTTTTCTGAATAATCATTAGCTCCCACCATACTGCTACTCCTAGCAAAATTATCACCTACTCTAGCAGAATGTATGTGACCAAATATTACATAATCAACATGAGTTCCTCTCATTTTATATCTTCCTATTATTTGATTAATGCTAGTATCGATACCTTTTTTAATTGAACCATTACCATGTAATATAAGTAAATTCTGTCCTGCTACATTTACTACTAACTCGGTTGGATCACCATCTATAAACCGAACATTAGAGTTTTTAAATATATATTTTAAAGTATTATGAATAGTAAAATCGTAGTTATCTGAAGCAACCATTTTACTCCATCCCCAATCTTTCTTCACCCTACTTTCATTACCAGTTACACAGCAAACAGAAACATTGAAACTCTTATTAAGATGCAATATTACCTGTTGTAATATATCAACTGCTAGAAATGTAGCCTTCGCTCTGTTTGTAGCCATTGATAATAACTCATCTAATCTTCTGTCACTATTTAACAGATCTCCAGATTGTACCATTAACACATTTTTAATTCCAAATGCTTTAAAATACCTAGTAACTTGGCTAACAAAATGTTTACACCTAGAGGATGCAACCTCAAAATTATATTTATTATGTTCCAAATCCACAAGCTCATTAAAATGAACATCGCTAAACTGTATAACTCCAACTGCTTTATTATCTGAATCATGCTCTATTGTAAGCTTTGATAAACTCTTTTTTTCAAAAATCTCAACCAACTCCATGCAATATTTTTCTACTGCATTTTCTACTCTAGCATACTCTCGGAATGCCTTTCGTTCTATACGATTAATGTCTTGGTACGACTGCTTTTGTTTAGCTAGTTTGACATTCTCAGTTACTAAATCTATATCTTCAATACCATGTACTGTTCTAAAACCACAGACACCACACTTATATCTTTGTCGTCCATCAGTAAAACCTGATTTAGCCATACCATGATTATAACATTTAGGACAAACTATTTGATTGGGCATATTAATCCAAAATTATTGTATCGTCTCCTTCATAATTCATTGGCTCTAAATGGCATTTACAATTTCCTCTACATACTGAAAATCCACTTCTTGGCAATCCTATTGTTTCCCACATTTCCCAAGATTCTGTTCTACCTGCTCTTTCAGCACATTGAGTACATGGGTTTTTTGATACAGTCACCCATTTAAACTCTTGAATACCTTTTTGTTTATATGTGAGCATTTGTGCAATCTGAGATGAACTTGTAACTCCCATTGCTGTTGCATTTGTAATTCCATTAGCCAATGCACCAAATATCCTCCCACCATTTTCTAAGTCGTATAATAAATATGACCTTATTGCATCTGGTGTTGCCCCTGCTACCGACATACTTTGTATAAGAAGTTCAAGTTCAGCAATGGTTAATAAAACCGAATATTCCATATAACCGAATACTAAATTTGCTCCATCTTCGTATGTCATCTTTTCTTCCATGTTGTTTTAATTAACTTTTCTAATTTTAATTTAACAACTTTGTCTAACTTACTTTCTAACGGTTTGCCTACCCCAAAGAACTCACGCTTAGGTAAGTTACCTTCACCTTCGTTATGATATTCTGCAATATCATCTCTAGCTTTCGCTACTGAAACTTCTGCTCTTAAACTTACACTTGATGCTTTTTTGCTTTTATGTACTCGGCTCATCAATCCTGTTGCTATTAAAGGTTTAACAGGTTGTCCTTTTTTTCTTTTTGCTCTAGCAGTTGATACTTTTAATTTTTTAAACTTTTTTCCATCTATATCTTTACCTTGTTGAGTATCATTATATATTTGATTTACCGCAGTATCAGCCATATCGTTTAATAATCTCGCTACCACTTTTCTTCTCATTTTAAATCTTGGTAAACCTTTTGGAAAATTAACTCGTGCAGCCATTTATTCAGTTTCCTTTAATATCTTATCAGCTAATTTTTTACCACTATCTACAGCTTTTTTGATCTTACTATTATTACTATTATAAAATTCTTTTCCAATTTGTGTTAAATATTTTTTAGGATCCATCATCATATCATCGATGTTAATATTATTGAGTATTTCATCTTTTCTATCTCTTATTTCTTGCCTTAAAACTTCTAAGTTTTGTTGATGTTTTTTAATATGTTTATCTTGAGCCATTATTTTTTACCAAAAGTAAATATACTTTCTTCTACACTTCCGTTCTCTTTAACGGTAGTAGCACTTCTTTTTCTACTAGATAAATATTCTTCCCATTGTGGTCTTGCAGTTTCATCATCTGAACCAAATCTATCTGGGTCTTTAAATATCATATAATCAATAACATCTGCTATACCATGATTAAATTTCCAGTCCCATTCTTCCCTCTCTCTTTCAAAATCAGGAAAACTTATTTCAGCAAAATCAATATTAAATTCATCAGATAAAATAACATTTCTTTCTACTTCTAATATACTTCTCTCTAATCTATAAAGGTCATATTCTACCTTGCGGAACTTTTCTACATCATCTTCTCTAGCTTCTAATAATTCAACATTTTCGATTTTTAAAGCCACGCCAGATTTAGATCCGTTAATACCAAAATCAAAAGATAAATGATGGTTAATAGCAACTTGCTGTAATTGGAACTTTACTCCATCTATTATTGAATGAATATCCACATTAGGATTTAAATTGCTCATTTGCCCATCATCTATTACTACTACTTTGTTTAACCCTAGTTCAATTTTATTCGTTTCTACATTACCCTGTATAACAAACTGCCCACCTGCCTTTCTAATATGGTGTTGTAACATAGTCATAGCAACATCAACCTGTCTATTAGCCATACAAATATCTTTACCAGATCCAGTGTTTCTAAACTCATCAATCTGATGATTTGGTTGAATAAATATAAAAGGTAATACACCATAAGGATTAACATCATCTTCGTTTATATGCATTATATTTCCATTAATATCAAATCTAAAGTGTTGCTCATTACTCCAATAAATAAACTCATCTTCCTGTGTTTGGAATAAACTATCGGTAGTTTTTTGAGCTGGATATACAACACCTATTGGGTTCATTGGATCACCCTTATCAAAAACAGGCTCAAACTCTAATCTTGGTATATATACAAATTTATCATCTACATACGAAACTTGTATTGCTACTGTACCTAACAGATTGTGTATTCGCTCAACCCTTTTTAATGTAAAGTTTTTATCTCTAGTATAACCCATATAACTCTCATCACCTAAAATTCTTTTTGGTGCATTTTTATATACTAAACTAATCCTATCTATTAACCTTTTTGTCATATTAACTGAATATAAAGGTATTTCTTCTTGCAGTGTACCTTGAAAGTATTTCTCAATATAACTGGTAGTATTATTATGCTGATAATAATCTATACACATATCCTGTTGATCATATAAAAAATCCCTATTAATAGACTTTAATTTTTGTATTGAATCTTTTACGACTTGGTCGGCATTACTATAAAATATCATTTCTTTTCCTTTTCATTTTGGGTTTCCAATTCTTCAATTAAACTTCCCAAGACTTCTATCCCTCCAGCACATTTATGCATTTGATTTTTTAGTGCTGTAATTTTCTCTTTGTAACTTTTTTTTAGTTCTTCTTTTGTCATATACCCCCCTATGCCATAAAAGTAGATGTTTCTGGTTTTCTAACAGGAAATTCGTATGTTACAAAATACCCCAAAGCATCTGTCATGTGAGACCTCTCACTGTTGCTTTTATCAATTTCCCTTGTTCCATCTTTTAGTGCCACTTGCTCTAAATCTTTAATTAACTCTTTACATCTAGGATCTATTGCCATAGTTTTAAAAGCATTGTTCATAGAGTTTAACCTATCTGTTACTCTAGGTGCTACACTTTTAACCCTCAACATCATACCTTCCTTTTTAATAATATCGTGATCCGTTAATCTTGCAGATGTTCTTCTTTGCTTTCCAGAAGGGTCTGGATAACATATATAGTTATCCTTACTTAAACTTTTCTTTGGATACCTTCTTTTTACTTCTCTGATAATTCTTTCGGTCATTAATTCCCCTGATGTACTATGGCTTATTTTGATTTCATCAAATATACGAATTTTTGGTTCCCTGTTGTAGATCTGTACAAGAACTCCACACATGGGACTGACATTGAAGTCGAGGCAGAATCGTATATTCTTGTTTGGATCATATTCTGTTTTTTGTACATTGACGCTCCTTAAAAAATTGTAATAAGCCTGACCTTTTTGCAAATTTACATACTCACCATTGAGATATGCTTTTATTAATTTTTTATCATAATTGTCTAATAGGGTTTGTATAAACTCATCTGGAAGTTTAGTATTATCTTTTGTTTTTCCATTAATAAGTTTGTACCCATCTTTGACATCATCCTTCCAATATTGCCAATGCCAATTAAACCCTTCTGGAGTTGTTGTGGTGAAACCTGATAAATGTTTCCCATCTCTCAACCTAGAGATTCCCATTTTCCAAGCATTATCATCTTTGAGGAGTGCAGCCTCATCTATCCCAAATGCAGCGAGATTCAAACCTGCCCATCTTCGCCAGTTTTCTGCACTCCGTAATATAATGCTACCCTTACCTTTTTTCCAATAGATAATATATTTTT
>VTLG01001031.1_pt1 | contig 20822 bp, 20 predicted proteins | sample 4694571 | NCBI WGS metagenome assembly VTLG01 (sample SAMN12604809, study PRJNA352737) | marine metagenome | biome: ENVO:00000447; feature: ENVO:00000209|ENVO:00000569|ENVO:01000036; material: ENVO:00002151; isolation source: viral sequences binned using virsorter ... | reverse complement strand
GTAGATATATTTGATAGACCCATTGTTATCTTCCTAGTCACGAATGTCTCACCTCTACGTGGTGACTCATGGTTAAAGAGAATACCTGAACACGCATACATGTTATATGCTTCACGATAGTTCTTTGTAGTCCAGTAGGCATAGAGTTTAGCACATCCATAGGGTGATCTAGGATAGAAGGGTGTTGTCTCCTTCTGAGGGACTTCCTGAACCTTCCCGAACATCTCTGAAGTGGATGCTTGGTATATTCTAGTCTTCTTCTCCATTCCTAGCAATCTAACCGCTTCTAGGACACGAAGTGTACCCAATCCATCAACCTGACCAGTATATTCTGGTGTCTCAAATGACACCTTCACATGACTTTGAGCCCCTAAGTTATAGATCTCGTCAGGTTGTACCTTTTGAATGACACCAATAATATTGGTAGCATCAGTTAGATCACCATAATGTAGTTTGATTTTATTAAAGAAAGGATCAATTCTGTGTGTATTGATTAGTGATGCACGACGTACAATACCATGTACTTCATAACCCTTTTCTATAAGCAATTCAGCAAGATAAGAACCATCTTGACCAGTAATTCCAGTAATTAAAGCAACTTTCATACTATTCCCATCGTGAAACTGTCAATTCTATGGAGTTGTCATCCATTTCCCATTCTTCATCCACCACGAACCCCTCCTCTTTAATAGTGTTGTGTAAAACCATTCTAGCATATTGTTGAGTAACCTTTTCAACAAATCTTTGTGGTGGAATTGGTTGTTGCCAAGTCTGTAGATCAGCCACTAACTCATAACTTCCTGTACTATTATTCAATCTAAATCCAATCTCATTACCAACGGCAACATCAACTTGCCATTGCTTATGTGTATGGTCTAGAGGATTTTCTAATTTAACATCTTCCTCTACATTATATTGTAGAAGTTCTAATGCTTCAAGTAGTTGTGGTTTGTGTTTGATCTTCGTTTTGATTGTGCTGAAGTGAGACATTTTCTTGTTGATAGTATTCTGGTTTAGTTTCGACATAAGTAACTTCACCAAGTTTTTCTTCTATAGATTTAGTTATATCTTGACATTCGTTGCCGACAGCACCGAAAACTTCTTCTGTAACTAATCCATCTTGTCTAATAGTAAACTTAAGTTTCTGTTGTTTGGGCATAACAGTTTTATGTATCTATCCATTATAAAACCCCTCAACTAAAAAGTCAAGGGGTTCCTGAATATTTAATTTGGGTTTACTAAACTACTTAAGGTGGATGTGAATGAATTAGCATGTGATTAGAATAGTTGACTACAATTTTAACTAAACTAAAACCTCCTTACATATACGTTTACAAATGTGTTGATCGTCTTCACAGTCGATTAAGCACTCGTAGTATTCCGTGAGCCTTGTATCATGTTCATCCTCGTATGAACCTGCTAACTGATTAAATGAAATTAAATTGTGCATTAATCTTCTCCATTGACTACTTTTACCATAATATACCTCATAACAACGAGGTTTAATGCATTGTGTTCTCCTTAGTGTACCTCTCGGTGACTGATATTATTTATAGCACGAATGTGTGAATTTGGCAATATTCTTTTACAAAAATTTATGCCTACTCAACTCTTGGATTGCTGCTGGTAATATTCCATATTCCATTCTTTGTATTGCTTTAGTTAATGACTCCACTGTATCGTCAGGTAATATGGGAACCTCACCTTGCTTGATTATTTCTCCACCATCCAGTTCCTCATTGACATAATGAACAGTGCATCCAGTCTTTTTATCACCAGCTTCCATTGCTCTCTCAACTACATTCAATCCCTTATACTTTGGTAGTAATGATGGATGTACATTAATAATAGGACAAGGAAACTCGGATGGTTTCTTTAATACTCTCATGTATCCTGCTAATACAATAAGATCAACTCTCCATGCTTCAAATAGTTTTATCATTTGATCTTCTTCTTTATGACTAACATAACAATGGGGAATACCCCATTTCTCTGCTCTCTTTGCTGCACCACATTTCTTTTTATTGTGTATCATCAACACAACTTCATGTTCCTTACAAATAGGATTTGTAACTATATTCTCGAAGTTGGTTCCGTTGCCAGAACACATGATACCTAGTTTCATTTGGTTTGCTCCGATACGATTGCTTTTAGTTTACCATCTTCAACAGTAATATTGATTTGGTGTTGCAAATCATTATCAGTATTCATAAGCCTAATGTCTATTGAACCCCCTTCACCATAACATGACATAATTAACCTATTACATTCTATATCCCATTTTTCAGGACTTTCAGCATGTTTATACACAGGATTTGAGTGCTTATCCTCATATCCTTTTTCCCAAGGAGTATTCTCATTTAAGTTAAACCATTTTTTCATAATACTTGAATCACTCCATAACAGTCAGGGATCTCGTGCATTAATTTACTTTCTATACCTTGCTTAAGTGTAATGGCACTCATAGCACATGTAGAACACGCACCACCAAGTCTTACCTTAACAAAGTTAGTTTCATGTTCTATCTCCACGAACTCTAACCAACCTCCATCTGCTTCGATATAAGGTTGAAGTTCTTCAAGAACCTTAATTACATTCTCTTCATTTAGTTCCATTGTCATAATGTTATTTTACCTCCGTACTTAATATATAATCTCTTTACCTGCTCTTTATCAAGACCAGCAAGATTTATGCAGTTATGTAAACATTGACGAATACATTCTCTATCACTAACTGGAGCTCTCTGTCTCCATCCATCCTTATCTACGATAGTTTTAGCACCAGCAAATCCAAAACCCTCATCATCACCACCTGCTTCTACTGAAGCAAGATCTAGTCTTTCCTTAGAAGGATTCTTGTAACTATGTTGTTTACTCATTGGTAATAAGAAGGGTTATAATCTGTTTTTGATTTCTTGGATTTACTCCAAGGTTTATACTCTGGTTCTTCTTCACCAACATAATATTGGAAATGTTTTGTATCAAAATACGATGGTGGTAATGGTTCCACATTATCGTATGGGCCTTCTAGTCTTCTCTTATATTCTCTTTCATCTAACACCTCATTGATAAGGATCTTTAATTCCTTAACCATTGTCTCAGTAAGTATTCTTGTAGGAGTACATAACCAAGGTTTATGTGGTTGTGCTTTTGGTTTTCCTTTGTAATTAGGATCAACAGGGCCACTCATACCCTGTGTGTCTATTTTGTCCATAATAAATGCGTTTTCTTATTTATTGAGTATCAAGAGGACGACCCTCCTGTGACTTGTACATTGCTGCTAATCTGTCTTCAGTCTCTAACACTCCTACTCTATCATCATATTGTGAATAATGCTGAATAACCTTACCATTCCTTCTCTTTACAAACTTTAATTGATGCCAATCTGAATCATAACACAACAACAATGTATGAATATATTTGTGAGGATCATTCTTTGAATACTCACATTGAGGTTTAGGTCTAATTCCAGTTTCGATTGTAATATATCGTGCTACAGGTTTCCATCCAAACTTCACTCTTTTTTCATTATCAACCTCATCACCCTTGAAATAGACCCAACCTTCATCCTTACCATACTCACCTCGATCCCAAATTACATAGTCATCAACTTCTGGTTCATACATGGGCATAAGCTTAAGACCTGTATATTATATCACAATATATAGATTATGCAAAGATATTGAGTTTTTTGAACCAAATCTTAAGAGGGTATAAAGTTTATAGATATTTTATAATGGTTATGTTATAATGTCAACACAAACGGAGGAACCATGATCAATTTAGACGAACGATACCACGACTATCTAAACGGTAGCAAGAAATTAAGAATAGATGGTGTTGCTGAACGTCTTAATGCTTATGGTTGGCACTGTGATGGCAATGAAATAAAAGGATATTATCTTACAACAGAGAATTATAAGTTATATTATAACATGAACGAACAATTTATAAAGATGGAGGCTCTTAGAGAACCAGTAGTTAGTTAACTATATGTCAAGCAATGAGATCCATTTTATGATGGTTTATCAGCTATAAGTTTTGCTTTCCATGCATTCTTGATAGTTGTGGTCCAAACTGCATTACATACGGCTTTTATTTCATCTGCAATATCAGTTGTACCATCTGGTTCTTTTGATAAAGGATTATCAACAAGATTATCAGACGCATCAAGAGTACCTGGTTCAAGTACAAATCTTTCAAATGAACGAGTTAGTTCAACCCCGTCTCTTTTTATAACTGTAGCTTTTCTAACTTGAACTACTCTGTATTTACCTACGACTTCAATCTTATCGTATTCAATTGTTTCAGATAATGCCATTTTAGGAACGTCCTCCAGACGAAACAGGTTTAATGGGTCTTAGTTTAGAGACATAAGCGAAGGTCTAATTAAGAATCTGTTTGATAAGAAAAATAGGAAGAGAATCTTTGTCCTGACCCAATATCATTTGTGTATACGTAAGCACCATCATGTTTAACAAGTCTAACTCTTGTCTCATTATCATAAAGTGCTAAAAACATTTGGTTGTTAGTGTTAGAATTAAATCCCCAACCACTTGCCCATGAGTATCCATACATAAGATTCAGATACTTCCATTGAGAATTTGGATCATTATTTTGGAATGGAAGATTTGCAATATACACTCCTTCTGTATTGGTTGGGCTAAATCCTGTTATACCCACGTTAAACCAAATAGTTACTTGTTTTCCTACTTTGATATAATGTGCATATCTCCAACTATAACTTGGTTCATCTGTTCCAGTGCCATAATATATTTTTAATACAAATGTGCCTCTTTCATAATCGTCCAATACATGACTATTAACAGTAGTTCCACTACCAGTACCACTCGCTTGGAAGTTAACCCCGTGACCACTTGCTAAAAGTAGATTTCCATCAGTAATTTCAACATCACCACCCGATTTGATGTTAAGTTTTGATGTAAGAGAACCACCAGAAACTCTTGTATATAAATTTATATCTCCATCATCCTTATTCGTAGTATCAGCACCAGCTTCAAAAGCAATTCTACCTACCTCAGTATTATTCCACTTACCACTAATACCAAAAATTGTATTATTTTCAGCACCTCTATTAGAATTACCAGTCAGCATAGGTTTAATATCTGCTGATCCTGTTGTTATAATAAATCCATCACCATCTGTATCAATAGTTTGGGTAATATTACTATCAGATGCGATGCGTAGTCTTTCACTATTTCCTACAGCAAAAACAGTTGCAACTTCACTTCTAATTAAACCATGAGTTACATTTGAACCACTTAAAACATTACCACCACCAGAACCTATTGCTAAAACTTGAGATCCATTTTGTTTGTAAATTAAAGTAGATCCACTTGTAGCAAAAGATTCAATAGCAAGTGATCTGTAATTACTTGTAGAGGTGTCATATATATGTACTTTAGTATCATCGAGTACAGTATGAGTTCCGATACCAACATCACCATCAGATGCGATGCGAAGTCTTTCTGTCGGATTACCACCTGCTGGTCTTGTATGGAACGCCATATAACCAGCAGTATTACCACCAGTTCCGTTCTCTTTCATCCCCCAGATATTTGCCCAGTTTCTGTTATTATTTCCATCATGTCCACCAAATGCTAATGATCCTCCAGTATCAGCTGAACCATCTGTCTCACTTCCTTCTAGCATCAATATATTGCGATAAGTATCACTAGGAGTTGGACCAGTTATAACTACTTTGTTTGCATCGTTTGGATGTTGATTTGAACCCCATGCACTTCTACCACCAATTAAAACTTCACCATCTGCTAAGATGCGAAGTTTTTCTGTCCAAGAACTAGAACCTGTTCTTGATTTAAAGGTTAAATCCCCTTTATAATTTCCAGTTTGAACAAGATTTATAGAACCTTCTGCCTGTGTACCACCACCACTTACTAAACTTATACTCGCAAATCTAGTTGCTGCATCGGAAGCATTACGAGCAACAATGTGTGCTAATGATCTTTGATCATTAGTTGTACCATACGCAGTTGTTCTACTAGCAAGTACATCTAATTTTCCATCTGGATCTGTTTTTCCGACACCAACTTTACCATCATTTTTAATAATAAATGGATGGGACGCATGATGAACATAAAAATAAGTACCAGATGGACAATCAGTATCATCAATATCTTGATTAATTACTAATGGATTATAATGTAAACCTACTCGACCTCCATCGTGAGTCCAGAAAACATTATTACCTGAAGCATCCGTTGTTAGGACACCAAGTCCAGTAGTACCACCAGCTCCTTTAATTTGTATTTTTGCTGTTGGATTTGTAACACCGATACCAACTTTTCCTGTTACCGTAATACCTGCATCAGTAGTGGTTAGTCTTATACCATTACTATAATATAAATTGACATAAGGATCACCAGAATTATTAAACCCTTTAATAATTTTTTTAGACGAAGCCATATGGTGTTCTATGTCACCAATAGATGAAACTACAAAATTATTAGAGTGACCATCACTGTGTTTGATGTATAAATTATCGTCAGTACCTAGAGTTAATTGTTTATCATCAACTATTTTTATATGATCACTTGCAGTTATTGTACCAGTAGCAGTAATTGCACCACCATCAGCAACTGAGAATACCTCTGTAGCTCCATCATATAAGTTGAAAATATCAGCAGTTCCACTCTGTGTGATTGCTACACCAACTATACTATTACTATTTGCTCCTACTTCTATCCTATCTACACCTATTAAATTTGTATCTAAAGTTGTTGTAGTTCCTTCAACTGTTAGATCATTAGATACTCTTAGATTATAAACTGTTGATATACCAGAAGCAGCGTATATATTACCAGTAGTATCTCCTGAAATCTTACCACTAAATGTTGTTGCTGTTAATATTCCTGTTACTATGGCTCCCGTTGATGTGGTTGCTATTTTTGTATTTCCATTATGTGCTATATTTACTGCACCAGCCTGTACACATTCAATACTTTGAGCACCACCTGATAATATTTTTAAATTTCCTGTTCCTGCAGCACTCTGACTTATAACTGAGTCACTACCATTATGTTGTAATTGCAGATCTCCAGAATCACCGAATCTTAGTTTTACATTATCTTTAAAATCTAATCGTCTCTCTGATGAATCAAATAATGCAGATCCAACACCAACCTGATCACCACGAAAATCTACATCCTTTCGCAATATAGGAGAATCTATAGTACTTCCAGTAGCAATACCAGCAGTAGATATTCTTGTTAAGTCAGTAAGTGCCATTTATACTACTATTTTTAGATATTTAGGATGGTTTAGTTGGCCAAACAACATCAGCAGTAGTTGCTGCATCACCAATATCTCTCAATCCTTTACGATAAACTTGATATGCTGTTTTAATTCCAACTGGTACGTCTTCACCTTGTGTCCAATCAGTGTCAACAAGTAACTTGTTACGATACTCTCTCATCTGGGCCCAAGTATTCTTTTCTTTATACTCTGCAACCAAAGATGTAGTAAGACCTGCAGTAACCTCCATTCCTGTCTTTCCACGATCAGGATGACCTTCAGGGGCAGGTACTGGTACAGTGGGATCAAGCATACTAATTCCACCACCAGGTAAAGGCATGGGATGATGTGTCCATTCTATTTTATATTGAAATGTCATAATTAATTACCTTTATAAGAGACAGTAACCATCGTTACCTATACTAGTTGGATCAGTTGTATATCCAGATGACATACATTCCATCATAATAATTGCATAAGTATAATTTGGAATATTTATTCGTACATCAACATATGAAGTTGTAGCGTTTCCAGGCGAACTGTTAGATGGAGAAGTGATATCTATCAAACTAGTTCCACCATAATAATTATCACCAGCACCAGAATTAATAGATTGATCTAATCTAGCGATTGCATAAGAATCATTATTACCATGTCCATTTAAGAAGAAAGTACTTTCACCAGAATGAGAACCATAATAGTGGAATTTAACAATAATTTTATATGATCCCCATCCCCACCAATATCTCTTTACTCTCATTAATGATTGAGTCTGAACAGCATTGCCAGGTGAATAATGTTGCCTACAATGATATCTAATATTACCATTTTGAATAGTTGACCATGATCTACTATTATTATGAATATACAAATCCCTCTTATCAGTAAGTTGAATTACTGTATTATTACCAGAACCAACACCAAGATACATTCCAGTAGTATCATTTGACATGATCCTTCCTTGTCTGGTTCCATTACCATCAAAGGCAAGAATTGGTTCTTTACTACCAGCAGTATCATCAGCATCTTCTATTGTTAGAGTAGCATCAGCAGCACTAACATCTGAATCACCCTTTACAACTAATTTCGTAGGTGGACTGTCATCATCAACCCCAAGATAACCACTTGAGTTAATATAGACTGCTGGATCAATTCCATTAACAACAAATCTCATATGGTTAGTATTATGATCATATTTAATACCACCAATACCATTATTATCACTATCTCCAAAATAAATTGAATTCCAACTATCGGTGGAAGAAATTAAAGTAATACCAGTTCCACCACTCGCTCCACTTCCATTGCTGTTATTAATAGTGATATCATCATAATAACTAGCACTACCATGTGTTCTTTGAGTACCTAATAATAATCTACCAGTTGAATCGATGCGAAATGTTTCAACCTCATGATTGTTGAATGTTATAGAACCTCTTCTATTACTACCAGCAGTCCAACCACCTCCATTAGGAACACATTGAATAGAACCTGCTAGGTCAGGTAAAGAAGTATCATTAGAAGATCCATACCAAGCAATCCTTCCCATCTTATGAGTAGACATTGGTGTTCCAGGTGCAGGTCCGCCTCTTCTATAAAACGCAAGTTGTCTTTCATCCGTAGCAGTTCCACTTAAATTACCAATTACCATTGATCCATGAACACCAAATTTAGGATCATTATGATAAAAGGAAGCAGAGGCTATTTGACTTGCATTATTAAAACGAGCATCAACAGTATTAATACCAACTTTACCTTGTGAGTCGATACGCATCTTCTCTGGGCCATTTGTTCCAAACATTAAGGCATTAGTACTACCATGACTATATTGAATCCATCCTGCACCATTATCAGAAGGATCTCCAAATCTTATTTGTTGTGCTGCAGTTGAAGGAGATAAAAATTGTAATACATTATAGTCACTAGCACTAGATTCGATTGTTAGATTTGCTTTAGAACTGGCAGAAATACTTCCAGCAGTACCATTATGAACGTGCAATAAACAATCTGGATTAGTGGTATTGATACCAACTAAACCAGTTGATGTGATGCGGAGTTTTTCTATTGAACTACCATCATGAACTGCTAAAATTGAAGCAGAATTTGCACCTAGAGATCCTCGATGAGTTCCTGTTGTTCTGAAATTAATTTGATTTACTGCATCTATTTCTCTGTTTATAGTTAATGCACCTGATGTATCGGAAAGGTGAACTAATGAAGAAGGATTAGTAATTCCAATTCCGACTTTACCATCTGATAAGAAACGAACTCTTTCTCCAATACTACTACCATCATGAGTATAGAATGTTAATGGAGCACTATTATTAGGTGCTTTAATAAAGAACTCACTATCTGAAACTCCTAATATACCTTTCTGTCCTCCTGCTCCATCATATAAATTAACTTCACATCCATTAGCATCAGTACCAGAAACCATTAATCTACTAGTATCTTCCGTTGCTTTAAGATGCAATAATTGTCCAGATATATCACCTCGTACAGTCAACATTGCATTAAATGCTGCATTAGTTCCAATTGCTGTTGCAGCACTATTATTTGCTATTTTTATTCTATTTGCATCATTAGTTTTTATGAATAAAGAGTGATCAGATATCGTTCCAACAAACCCCTCTGCACCACCAGAAATAAAACCTAATTTAGTTTGAATACCACCAAAACTTGATAAGACTGAGTTAGCAGTTAGATTAGGAGCAACGGTTGCTCCATCACTAGTAACAGTTAATCTTGTTGATCCTGCTCTTTTAAATATAATATTATTATTAGAAGAACCACTAATTTCAAAATCAGAACCACTAACGATTCCCATCTTCACAGTATTACCATTTGTCTGGGTAATTTGATAATGTGCTTGGCCAGTACCATGAGCAATATCTACATTACTAGTAAATGTACCAATACCAGTCGTTACCGTTCCAGCAGGTGATGTCTCAAAACGTTTTGTTCCACCCTCGTATAAATCTACTGAGCCACCTTCTGCAAAAGTTGCCATTGTTGCACCAAAGGTTGCACTACCTATAAGTACATTATTTCCACCCAATCTTAAACTACCAGTTCCTTCATCAGTTATCTCCGAATGACTACCCGTATGTCTTATACGCATATCATCATGCTCACCTAATAATATGCTCTTATTATCAGAATCTGTTATTTTAATTCCATTATTTGCATTAATAACTGAAGTAAAGGTAGTTGCTGAATCGGTAACTGTAAGTCTTGCTGAACCTCCTGTATCTACTCTAAAGGTATCAGCACTAGGAAATCTAATTGCAGTATTATCATCACCAATATGATAAATCGAATCAGCAATACCTACACCACCATTCTCTGCAACAGAAAATACTTCAGTACTTCCATCAAATAGTTGAAGAAGATCTCCTGAACCACTCTGTGTAACTGCAACCGCTACTGTACTATTATTTGCACCAACTAATATTTGATCTACTTCTGTTAGTTTTGTATCAAGAGTCACAGTCGTTCCATTGACTGTTAGGTCACCTGTAATTGTTGTATCACCTGTAATTGTTGCGTCTCCAGTAATAGCTGCGTCATTAACTGTAATGTTATCAGTATTCAATAGAACAACATTACCAGTTCTTCCATAAACTCCAGTTACTCCACCACTACCACTACCAGTTGTAGCACCAGCAAAACCAATATGTCTTACTTCTATCTGTGTTCCACTACCAGGAGCAGTTGTGAAGTTTATAACATTTGCAGCAACACTATATGCTCTTATATTTCCAGCACTATCATTAGGATACTGAACAACACCATCAATAGTTACCAATATATTTTCATTATTTGGTGGTGATTTTGAAAGTGTAAACGAAGAAGTTGATCCGTCACCACTAAAATGATCTACCTTATTATCTGATATATCAAAGGTAACATTATTATTGGTTAGAATATGACCCCAGAATGCATCTGTAGATTGTGGTGCTTGTGAAAATATAATTGTTCCATCTACATCAAACCCAAATCCAGTTGAAGGAGTTGAACTATCATGTGGTTGTTGAATAACACCATTAACAGAAAGAACTAATTGAGCACCTCTTGTTATTCTTGCCTTTTTACCAGTCGTATGAGTTGCTTTAAATTTTGTATTTGTCCCATCAAAAGCAACATTCAACGTATGAGATGTTCCTGAAGTTCCTGTTAATGAAAGATCTTCTGCTGTTCCAGATGCAGCACGAACAGCAGTGGTAGCAAGTTTAATGTTATTATGATCCTGCTTAATGACAAAATAAACTGAACCAGAAGTCAGTCCATTAATATTTCCACCACCACCATTATTATATGTTACTCTCTGTCCTTGTACGAATCTATGGTCGTATGAATATATTGTATCATTTGCAGCCGAAACTACACTAGAACTTGACCCATCAAACGTTAAAGTATATGATGAGATATCATCGAGTATCTTAAAATTGTTATCTTCGCCTGTAGATGGAGAATGACCAATATATGCCATAGTACTCTATTTTTTTAAGTATTTATTGAATCAATAATAGACTGTGGTGTAGCATCAATAGTTGCTTGTGCATTAACTCTTTCTTGTTCATCTTCAACAACATCAAGATCATTTGGATCAGGAACATCTGTATATCTAACATGAGTTACATATTCCTCTTTAACTGTATCCCAAACTCTTTCATCATATGGTAGACCCAATTTAAGTCTTGGTTCCTTAAGTCTCTCAACAGCTGCTAGATAATTAGTTTTTCTCTTCTCATCTGCATCAGTCTGAACCCAAGAAGGAACTGCTGCTACTGTAGTAACACCAACCTGAGTCTTAGGATACTTATCCTTAATTGCTTTGATGTCTGCCTTCCATGCATTCACACCACTATGATAAATCTTATCTAATTGATCTTCAATAGGTGGATACTCTGCCTGACGTGCAAGATCATATGCAGTAGTAACACCAACTGTTGGACCTTCTACGCATGTTGTCCCAATACCAACAACATCTCTAATAAATTGCTTATACTCAGCATTTTCAGGATCATTTGGTATCCATGCTTTATCTGATATACGATAAATTTGATCTGGAAAACCTGCATTTTGAATAATTTTATACATGATTATAACTCCGCAGTAACATATGCATATGAATTTGAATTAATAACTTGTGGTTGCCAAGTATTATTAGTACTTCCTGTTTTTATATTAAGTACTTTAGTATGAGAAAACAAATTACTTGGTGTTCCACTTCCACCACCTGGTTGATAATTAGTAACAGCATCATAAGTAAAGGTTGGAGTTGTTCTTTTCTCTACACTATAAGCAACACTTAAGAGATGATTATCGTATCCACCACTACCTGCACTATAACCACTAGAAGCTATACCTTTCAAAAGAATCACTTCATAATATCTTTTACATAATTCCTCTTCTACACCATAAGGAAGATGCTCGAACGGTGTTGGTGCATTACCAATTTCTAATTGACATCCAGTAATATCAATATCTCCATTATCATAATCTGCGTCAATTAACGAAACTCCAATCTGTTCTACATTATCTGGCATATTGGCAGTAACCCAATACCTTGACCATAATTCATTTGGATAAAAATAACCTCTCAATTTAGTAGTTGATGATGCAGTTTTAAATCCAGAATAATACATCCCATCATTCTGAGCACCTGTCTCAGTATGGAAACCTATGCAAGAACGAAATCGTTTACCAGCATGATGTGATGATGTTTTAGCATAAAAACTAAAACACACAGGTTTTCCACGCAATTTCTTACTATCAGCACTTTCAAGTGGTTGATTTATGAATGCTGGACCTGCTCCACCAGTACCATTAAAACCATATTTCAGAAACCAGTTAAATCCAATCTCATCAGCAACCCTTCCATTTACTTCACCTCTAGTTATTTGATTAACTGTACCATTATATCGTGTTGCTTGCCATCTATCAGCAGTATAATTAAAAATGTTTGTAAAACTGGTTCCACGTTGCCAAACTTCCATGGCTCCATTCCTAAGAAAATTTCTTCTTCCAGTATGAGCAGCCCTTGCAAATTCCGTTAGAGTATTAGTCTTCAATATTTGAGTACCAATAATACCAGCAGGTTTATCAAGTTCAGATAACTTCTCCCTTATATTAAATGCTGGTTTTGTAATTCTTACTGCCATAGTTTAACTCTCTACTATAACTCCACCTGATGCTGAAATTGAAGCATTTATTGCATCAGTCGTACTATTTATCCTTACTAATCCACGGAAATCACTACGACCTTGTGAATTTCCAACATGCATTATTCCAGTAGAATCATCATATTCTGCTGCCTTTACAGTATCATGAGCAGTACTTCCAAATCCTTGCAATGTACATTTAGCATTTGGTTGGAACATTGGCAACTCTTCATAATATATCCTTCTAATTTGTTCATCAGATGGTATCAATCCACCAATTTTCAATAATGCAATTTTTCCTGGAAATGGAGCACTACCATATGCCATTCCAATTATTGATGTATAGGTAGTAGCATTTGGGAATCCATTTCCATCAGATGCATATTGATGACTATACTCTTGTCGTCTACCATTTACAAAAACTTCACCTGCTTCTCCTGCCTTAACATAAGCAAAAATATGATTCCATCTAGAAGTTGACATACCTCTATTAGTTTGACAATATTCATTACCATCACCATAATCAAAATATATTTTAGCATCACTTTCAATTCCCAATCTCATTGATTCAGCACCATCAGCAGTACCTCTTCTATAGATATATTTCAAACCATCAGAACTATCAACCTTAACCCAAACACTTATATATTGTTGCGAAGTACTAAAGTTTAAATTTGGTGTATACAATCCACCCAAATAATTACTAGTGGTAAAGTTATGATAACAAAGTAATTCTGCACCAGGTTCTACTGGTGATGCTTTAATTGACCCATGAACAGCATAACCTCTTGACCTTTGAGCATGTTGTGTTATATCTACCCTAAATGCACGATCTGGAACACACTCTCTCACACTCATATTTCTAACATAAACAGGATAACCACTATGAACACTAAAATAAGTAGTTGTTGCAGTTGCTTTGTATTGTAATACAGCAGGAAACTCTTCTGAAAGATAACTAGGAACATGATCTGTCTTTTCAGGTCTCACAGTCATTTGTTCTTGAGCATTTAAATTTTGGCCACTAGGAGCACTATTACCTGCAACTAAAACAATTTCATGATTGCTGCTAAATGTTTGTGCTGCGGTAGCAACTGAAAATACATACCACTGACCAACTACAGTAGTAAGTGCTTGAGTTGCATTTGCATAAGCAGTAGAACCATTTAAATATATTGATCCACCACCAGTAGAAGAATAAGTTGCAGATGATCCACTACCTGAATTATCTGTCCATCCTGTTATATTAGTTGTTGGTGTAGGGTTGGTAAGCATTTCGCTACCACTGTATGTTACAGTTCCAGAAGCATTAACTCCGTCTGCAGTAGAAAGTTTATTATAATAATGATCATCTGTAGTACTACTGGCACAAAGAACTGCCTGAGTATTCATTGGTTGTATTCCAGTATTAAACTTGGAAGTAATCTGTGCCAACATTCTAGTTTGATTAGTATTATAACCATCTTTTCCACCACCATAATAGATATTAATTCCATTACCACCATCATTATAAAGTGCTAAATCATACCAAGTTGCATTAGTTTTCTTACCCAACCAAAAACACTTAGCACCTTGTGGATCCCACTGGATACTCATACCTACTGCAACAGATGCATCCCAAAAGGTATAATAATTCTGATCCATCCGAATATATAAACCTGGGAAAAATTCGTTATATGTTGGGTTATTGTTATTATAAATTACACAGAATTCTCCATTCCCATTAACTCCACTTAGATAACAAGCCTTATGACCAGCCTTTAATCCAGTATGAGAACGAGTTGGAACTCCTTCCCAAATAGTTATTCCAGCATCTGTTCCCCAGACTATTGATGGAGCAGGAATACCCATTGGTTCCCATATTGGAGCATCAGGTGGAACCCACATGTTTACATCATATATGAAAGAATCAGCTAGTACTACATCACGATCAGAAAACCACCATTTAGATTTATCATCAGCAGGACTACCCCACCATCCTTCAGAATCACTAGTAGCAGCATGTCTTTGTCCTATACCACCGCCATACTCTTTATGTCCACCAGTACTATGTCTTAATCCTAGTACTTCATCCGTAATAAAATTAAGCATTACTGGCCAGAAATTATTAGCATGAGAACCAAATATCATTACACCATTAAGTGCATAAACACACCTAACAGTACCAGTACCATACATTATATTTCTATTTGAACTATTCTCATCATTATGGGGAAATTGCATCCATAATGGACAATCTGGTTGGTCAGCATCGTAAATATCAACATAATCACTATAAGAAACAATTATAGCAACAGCAGGAAATTCTTTTCTATTACCTCTTATACCAGTTCCTAATTGTTCATTATACCAAGAAGTATGTTGACATCTCTTTCTCCATGCACCACCATCAGAATCCTTTCTAGTATCGTATACAAAAACAGTTCTACCACCATTAGCACTGGTCTGTTGTGGAGAAGCATCTCTTCCTTCCTTTATTGAATCAATAGCAGTAATATTCTTAATATCTGCATCTTTAATTGTTACATGATCAGGACTTTGATATGCCAATCCACCCAACATTGCATTGGTCGGTACTTGACTATTTCCGATTCCGACTAGATTAGGCATTAGTTATTTCTCTCCTGTGATATTTAGGTATAAAAAACAATTACTTAGCATTTGCATACTTGAATGGTGCTTCAGCAAATGCTGCATATAAGTACTGATTACCATTACCATTCAGTCCAGATCCAGATGACCTAATCTTAATACCATTTGATAAGAAATCAAAACTATCATTAGTTCCACCAGGACTATTACTATTAGGTGCATAATAATGAGTTGCCAAATTATATGGATCCCTTTGAACATCAAATACATTCCAACTATTTGTACCACTTCCATTTTTAATCATTATAAAAGCAGGTTTAAATCCAAGATGTATAAATGGCCCGTCTGTGTTTCCATTTCCCCTGTATCTACCAAAATGTGAATATCCCTCAACACTATGCCAACAAATGTTTATATGACTTCCATCTCCATGCCAACTATCTTTACCAATAGTAATTAATTTATTTGTTGGTCTAGTATCTTGCCATGCGTCTGCTTCATCACTATATGCATCGGTATCATTTAATTTCAATCTACCAGTTTCTGCATCACCACCACTTCCATGTCCATCATGATGGTATACATTATAATTATAAGTATTATTTGCTGTAAGATACTTATTAATCATAAACTCTGGTGCTTTCGTAAGACCATGAGCAAATGTTTTTGAAGAATCTACAGTATGATTATATAAAACAATACTAATTCCAGATTTAGTATTAACACTAGCACGAGTAGGTGTAATAGATCCTAAATCAAAGTTAACATCTGCTGCATTTGCATATCCCACTCCATCAATATTATAAGTATTACTATTTCCACCTGCTTTCCAGCAATATGCAATGTAGTTTTGTCCGTCATCATCAAAGAAATTATTTGCCCCAACAGAGAATCCACCTTCATCAAATGATAACATTCCATCATCAACCGTAGTCTCATTTAATGCTTCAGCAGGAACAATTCTCTTTATTGGTCCACGAAGAGAATCAATTATAGATCCATACTGTGATCCACCAGTTAATTTCTTAAGCCAAACTAAATCTGGTTTAAATTTAAGTCCTTTAATAGAATTAGTCCAACCTGTATGACCAGATCCACAATATAAAAGTCCTTGATAATAATCAGCAGGATCTTTAATGGAAGGTTCTGGTAAATTAGCAGTACACATTGCTAGATATCCAGCAGGTGGTTTATATCTAAATGTTCCATACCCACTATCATCCTTTTCTGTTCCTGCTACTGCATGTCCACAGAAGGATGGGTTTTGTCCAAAGTTTATAGTATATTGGTTATCTGCATTTGCACCATCATTCCAAGTCCATACGTCTGGAGTAAATAACGCAGTATCATTAACTCTGGCATTATCTTTTAATCCATATATAGTTCTCTTAAAAACACCATCAACATAAAATGATACTTCACCTTTATCTGCATCTAAAGCAGCTGCCCAAATCTGCCCATCTTTGACTGTTACATCAGCAGTTCCATCATAATAAGTTGCAGCATCAAGTCTATATCTATCTGCCTGTGGTTCATATGATGCTCCACCTTCATTGCTAAATGAATTCCTTCCACCACCAGTAACTATAACTCCATATCCTGGTGAACTATGTATTCTATCGGTTCTAATTTCCCAATACCACTTCCCACTACTAACTGCAATAGTTCCTCTTGCAGATGCAGTATCACCTGTAGTTCTTGCTGATAATCCACCATTCCATACACTTACAGCAGCATCAGCAGCACCACTATTATTATACCATGATCCACTATACTTATTACCAAAAGTAGCAAAATTATTTGCTGTAGTATCACCTAGTGATCTCCAATCTTTAGTGTCTGCTGTATCTCCTGAATTTCCACTATCACCGATAGGTAGATAATCATAAGTGTAAATTTCTATATTATCAAAATAAAGATATGTTATACCACCAGCATTAGATCCAATTTCAAGATTAGCTCCATCGGCAGTAACAATTCCAGTATCAAAGTGAGCCCATGTATTATTAGCAAGTCCACTAGTAGTACTCCACGATACACCAGAACCACCTGCTCTTACTCTAAAAGTATAACTACCTGATAATGATGGTTTAACTCTTCCTGTTATACGATACTTATGTCCACTTATACAAATAGATGATCTTGCTGCTGCAAACGTGTTATCTGGTCCATTATCCACAGTCATATATCCACCAGAGTCCCATCCAATTACTGCTTGTGAATCACCATACCAACCACTTTGACTACCACTTTCTGCAAAGTCCCATTTCTCACTTAATCTTCCAAACATTGGATACCAAGGTTTAACACAATCAAAACCACCTTTATACTTTGCTATTCCAGTATAGCAACGAAGGTCTTGCATCTGTCCATCAAATTTTCCATGAGAAGAACCATGCAATCCAAATTGTTGTTTTATTGAAAATGCCTCATTATAATTATGAGTATTTGTAACGACCCATCTAGCAGCACCATTAATATACATGGTAAGATGACCATTATATCTTTCAAATGCTACATGAGTCCATTGCTCTTTTGGTAATGAAATGCCAGTATTTCTCCATGTTCCAGTAGCAGTATACACATATATGTTATTACTGTGAATTGCTGTTTCAAATCTGTCATGAGCAGTAGAAGCAGTAAGAGTTATTAATCCAGTATAAGTTCCACTCCAATCCCGTGGCATCACCCAGAATTCATATGTAAAATCTCCAGTTCCTGGATTAGTTACATTACCATCAAATATTAATTTATCATCCGTTCCATCAAAATTTATAGCACTTCCATAATAAGAATTTCCAGTTGTATGATTTGGTGATCCTGATGTAGTAACAGTTTTAGGAGTCCCATAACCTTTAATTAAATGAGAATAATCACCAAATCCGTTTCCTAATCCATCCTTATAACCAGCAATTGCCAGTTCTAAATTATCTGCAAATGGATCTTCTCGAACAAGAATACCATCAACCTCTGCTTTTGGTTGTTGTTCATCAGTCTTAAGTTTTAAAATAGTATCTGGAGTAATATGAAAATCAGCACCTTGATTATTAATATGGTTCATTGGTAAATAAAAACCATTTGACCCAAATCCACCAAGGCGATCCGTTATATCTGCAATAACTGTTTTTGATGGTTTAGGAACCCATTGACCCCGACGAATATTACTACAATTAGTACCATTATCACCAGTTGCACGACCTCCATATCCCTCTTTACTATATGCAAATACATCTGGTGTAAGATCTTGTCCATCTACCAAATAGGCATCAAACATTTGAAAGTCACCCCAACCTGCATCAGTAGCAGAACCTAATGAACTATCCGTATCAGCAGCCCAAGGAAATTTTCCTATTTGATGTGGAGTCCCTGCATGATTAATAAAACCTTCCTCATCACCAACCATAGTATTATCAGTATCATAATCATCTATCAACACACCATTCTGATAAAACTCTACTCTTTTTCTATCAGTACGAGAAGTATCCCAACTCCATACTAAATGTTGCCATGCAGCACTATCCCTTGCTAATTCATGATTAGTTACTTGAATGTCACGAGTATTAGCTACCTCAAGTTGATGACTATACCTATCTTCTTGAGCAGCAGTCATATTAGTTCTATTATCAGCATCACCTGCTAATCCAGCACCAAAAATACCTTGATCCTGTCCACTACCAGTACCATTTCTCTTAAACCAACAGGAGAAGGTAAAAGTTCTACGATTACCATCAGCAGTAGGAGTTCTTTTTAGATAATTATATGCCATATCTTATTACCTCAGGCTCCTGATCCAGAACCGAATACTGTCGATCCAGATGGAAAGTAATCGGATACAATAGAAACCCATGATGTTCCTGTGTAAACTTCCAATGAAGAAGCATTAGTATTCCAACGAGTAAATCCTGCTTTTGGAGTTTCTGGTCTTTCTGTTGTTGTTCCTACAGGTAATCCCAACGCACCTGAATTCAAACTTGTATTAATGACTCCTGTTTCATTTACTTCAAATTTTGTTTCTCCCAAATCATCAGATACAGAAAATAAAGTTCCAGTATTAACCTCACTAAATGCTGCTATCGTATCTCCATCTGTAGCCTTAAATTCAACTACACCCTCATGTGCCGTCTTCGCAAGAGCAACCATTGTAATGGTTGATGCACTACCAGTAGCAGTTCCACCACCCTTAAATTCTATCTTAGGATCATTAGATTGACTCCTATTCGGGGTTATAATTATATCTCTATCAGAAGTTGCCATTTAGTTATGCCTCGATAGGACTATTTATTGCAGATATATCCTTTTCAATCTGCTCTTTTATTTCATCCCAAGTTGGTGGTTCACTATTATTAGGACAATTCCATTCAATAATAGTAGTATCCAACAATGCAAATTCTGCACCAGGTCTCAATTTCTTAATGGCAACATCAACACCAAATAATCCAGTAAAATCTTCCATCATGCTACGAATAAATGTGCTGCGTTTTTCATGGCATTACCAGAACTACCATCTTTTGGATATCCATAGAATATATGAGTAGTATATCCTGCTCTTGCAGTGGTACTTACAACTCCACCAGTTCCTCTTTGTGGTCCTTTATAAGCAACAATAACAATCCCAGTTCCACCATCACCTGAATTTAGATTACTACCAGAACGACATCCAGCACCGCCACCGCCACCACCAGTGTTTGCAGTCGCATCTATACCAACAGTACCATAATTACCACCATCACCTCCACCACCAGCACCTCCGTCACCACCACCAGAGTCAGAATCGTCAGTAGCACCACCG
>VTLG01016668.1_pt1 | contig 20823 bp, 37 predicted proteins | sample 4694571 | NCBI WGS metagenome assembly VTLG01 (sample SAMN12604809, study PRJNA352737) | marine metagenome | biome: ENVO:00000447; feature: ENVO:00000209|ENVO:00000569|ENVO:01000036; material: ENVO:00002151; isolation source: viral sequences binned using virsorter ... | reverse complement strand
TTTCCTGAATATACTTCTAACACAAATGAAGACGTAAGCCCACAAAGAGGTGTAAACTATGGTAATTGGTATATATGAAAAAAACACGAAAAAGTAAACCAAAAGAAATTAACATATTAAAGTTAAAAAAATACTTAAAGCAAAATGGCAGAAAAGAAAATAAGTCAATTAACGGCAAAGGGCAGTAACCTGGAAGAAACAGATTTACTTATCATAAGTAAGTCAGACGGTAGTGGTGGTTATGATACTAAATATTTAACTGGTGCTGAATTAAAAAGCTTTACAGTAAACACACAAACAGATACATATACTTTTGTATTAACTGACGCTAATAAATTAGTAGAATTGAATAACGCAGCAACAAAAACCTTCAGTTTACCTTTGAGTGGTGCAGCAAATTTTCCCATTGGAACTGAAATAAAAGTTGCACAATATGGTGCTGGTCAATTAAGAATTGCTGCATTGGCAGGAACAGGAGCGCAAACAATAAGGTCAAGTGGTGGTAAAACAAAAATAGCTGCTCAATATGGTGTTGCTACACTAATTAAAAGAGCAACAGACGAATGGTATTTATACGGAGATATAACAACTTAAAAATAAAATTATGGCAGTTACAAATGGTTGGGGGCAAGGTGTTGAAAATAACACAATAGATTGGGGCAAAGGAAAAAACAATGCAACAAATAATTGGGGTTCAGTTTATGGGTCAAGTGCAAGTGGTGACACACTTTTAAGTGCTGCAAGTTTTTCTAATACTTATTCTGTAAGTTTTGACGGTGTAGACCAGTATGTAAATTGTGGTGATATAGGTGGTTTAGATGGAGCTACAACTGCAAGTTGGTCTTGTTGGTTATATATAGACGATAGTGGTGACAATTACGTATTATCTCAATGGGACGGAAGTAGTTCGGCAAGTAACAATTTTATGTTATATGTAAAACCAAGTGCAAACAGATTTGATATATATTGTGGTTCAAGTATAGGATATAGACGTACAGATATAACAGTAGCTACTGGACAATGGCATCACGTAGTAGTAACTTTTAATGGTGGTAATACTGCAAAAGATAGAGTAATTTTATATTTAAACGGAACGCAATATAAACAAACTACTTACAATGGTGCAACAAGTCTTAAAGCTTCACCGTCAAGCGATTTTTTAATTGCTAAAAGAGGTGGTTTTGCTTTTTACCCATTTGAAGGTGAAATTGATGAAGTGTCAATATTTACAAGTGAATTAACACAAAGTCAAATTACTGCACTTTATAATAGTGGAACACCAACAGATTTAACTGGTCACGCTGGTATTATTCATTGGTGGCGAATGGGTGATGTTGCTGGTGGTAGTGGTAGCACTATAACGGATCAAGTAGGAAGTAATAACGGAACTTTAACAAATTCACCAACTTTTAGTACTAACGTACCAACTTAATAATTATGGAATTAAACAATTTAACATACGCTACTATAAGTATAGACGATTTGCCAAAAGTAGATTTTGACCAGGTTAGTCAAACAAGTAATGAAACTATAAGACGTTCACTTGATTTTACAATGTTTGTTTTAAGTTGGCACAAAACACCAACTTTTATAGAAGATGAATTAGTAATACCAATAGGTATTTATTCACACGCTGAAATACTTGAATTAATGCTTACTGAAGAATGGACAGAAAATGAATAAAAATCACATATATATATTTGGTGTTATGGTTTTTTGTAGTGCTATTTTGACTGGTACAAGCTTAATATTAAATTCACCATATTATAAAATGTTTGGTGGTGTGTTATTAATTAGTTATACGGTTTTACAAATGTTAGTTGGAATAGAACGAAATGATGAAGGAGAAAATATTTAATGTAGGGTTAAAACAATTTTTTAACACACCGTATAGTGTTATATTAATTGCAGTAGTTTTTGCTTTTGTTTGGCTTGGTAAATATTTGCTAACGTCAAAAGAAAACGAAATATTGCAACATAAAGAAATGTTAAAGGAATGTGACGAAGAACGAAAACACGATAAATTACTTATGCAAGAAATGGTTTTTGAAAAGAAAAGAAACAAAGAACTTGAAGAATAATTAAAATGGAAAACAAGACTATTATAATCGTAGCTATAATAAGTGCAATAGGTTCATTTTTTGAACCAACTTTGACACTTGAAAAGAAAAAGACGAATAAAGACGTTATAACGTGTGAAAGCGAACTTTTTATAGATAGTCTGCGAAATGTAAATGATAGTCTCTTACACAAGCTTAAAATAGAAAATAAAGCACTATTAGAAGACAATACAAGGTTAAAAAGGAAACGTAAATATTATATAACAAGAAATGGTAAGAAAGTACACAGATAAGGAACTGTTAGATAAAGTACAAGAATTAGAAAGTTTTAAAGAATTTCCAAAAGGTTATTGGATCTTAGCAGTAAGAAGTAAAGCAGACAAACCAAACAAATTTGATGACAAATTTTACATTTACAAAGGTACAGAATTTGTAAGGGTTTTAACTGGTACTACCAATCCAGGTTTAAGTATTTTAAAAGGTGGTTGGAAAAAATATAATAAAAAAGGTGCAGCAGTAATTAAGTCTAATGAGTGGTATTATAACATTTATAAGTACGGACTTCATAATCGTAAAATGCCAGCATTAAGACAAAGACGTGAAAAACCTATTTTATACTATCGTGACGGAAATATGAATAGTAAAAGCGAAGAACTTGGTAAAGTACATAGTGGTGTTATATATACTAATTTTCACGGTGCTACTTATGTACGTGATAGTTTACTTGTAAGAGATAAAATTAACGGCTGGTCGGCAGGCTGTTGTACTATTAACGATTCAAAAAAATATTTTGATACTATGAACACATTTAAACAAAGTGGTCAAAAGTATTTTACTATGTGTTTAATAAAAGAATTTTAAAAATAAATAATATGTTTAATATGAAAAATGCGATAAAACCGATAGAGGTAAACGTAGATACAAAAAACTTTGATGTTCAATTTGTACGTGATAAGAAGAAAGGAAAAACTTATATTGAGATAGACACAGATAGTGTTGATATAGTTTACCAAAAAAATGGTGATGTAAAAATATTTAAGCTTGATACTGAAAGTGATATTTTAGACGTTGAAATAAGAACAGATAAAGACGGTACTAAAGTAGACGTTTCATCAAAAGTTAATTGGATCGGTAAAGTAGTTAGTTGGTTCTTGACAAGAAAAGCAAGACGTGCAGCTAAGAAAGCTAAAAAATGAAAGTCACACGGATAAGTAAAAACATAGCTAAATTTGAAACTGACAAGAAAAACACGAAATTAGCTATTCTAAGCGACTTGCATTGGGACAACCCCCACTGTAACCGTGAACTTCTTAAAGCACATTTAGACTATTGTTTAAATGAAGATATACCAGTATTTATAAACGGTGATATGTTTTGTTTAATGCAAGGTAAAGGTGATAGACGTGGCAACAAGTCAGACGTAAGACCAGAACACGCTTTTAATAATTACTTTGATAGCATAATAAAAACGGCAGTAGACTGGTTTACACCTTACGCACATATTATTAAGCTAATTGGATATGGTAACCACGAAACTTCGATACTGAAGCACCAAGAAAGTGACATCATTGCAAGGTTTGTAGACTTACTAAACTACAAGTGTAATTCAAATGTGCAAACTGGTGGTTATGGTGGTTGGATATGGTTTAATTATCAAAATAGTAATATGGTTAAAAGCTTAAAATTAAAATATTTTCACGGTGCTGGTGGTGGTGGTGCAGTAACTAAAGGTGCTATTAATCTTACAAGGGCTTTAGCTATGTATGAAGCAGACATTTTTACAATGGGGCATATACACGAAAACGCAGCACGAACTGACGCAAAAGAAGTAATGTATATTAAAAAAGGTGTTTGTGAAATAAGACATAAATACATACATAATATGATAACTGGAACATACAAAGACGAATACGCAGACGGATCAAACGGTTTTCATATAGAAAAAGGTAGACCAATTAAAGTACTTGGTGGTCGAATATTAACACTTGACTTTGACAGAAACAGAATCAATAATATACGTACTTTAAAATGTGCTATTGATAGTAGACAATTTCCAATAATTTAATTATATTTGATATTATCTTCATAATAATTTATATTTATTAGTAATTAAGGTGTTAGAAATAGCACCTTTTTTTATTATCTAAATACACACTTATAAACTTTTTTTTAATAAATTGTAAATAATTGTAACTTTTTATTAGTTTTGTATGTATATATCTAAAAACACAAAAATTATGTATAAATTTTATTTTAAAAAGGAACTACTTGAAACAGTAGAATGCAAAGAACAAGCAAACGAATTGCTTGGTGAACTAAACATTATGTACAAAGGTGGCGTAATGATGAAATACACACAACCAGTAGAAGTAAACACTTGTAAAAATTGTGGTGAAGAAATAGACCTTGAACTTAACGGTTGGTTTTGTAGCAAAAGTTGTTACAATGAATATTCAAATGATATGTTTTAAAAAATACACTATGAAAAATTACACACAATTTATTGAAGAATTAAGGAATTTATATATTTACAAATTCTATTGGGAACGTGAACACAGAGGTACGTTCAATCAAAAACTATATTTAGAATACTTAAAAGCACGTTTAAATGACTGATTTAGAATTAAAACATTTAAAACAAGACTTGCAGTTTGTTATAAACGACTTGACAAGAACACGGAAAATGAAAGCGAATCTTGAAAAGCAAGATATGAATAAAAACGCTTTAGATAGTTTTTTAACTATTACACTTGACACAGATATTAAATATAATATTAAAAGGTTAATAGAAATTCAAAAAAAACTATGAACGTATATAAAATAACACACCGTGAACGTGACCATACTAAAACCTGGAGAACTATTTATACTTTAGTACCAGCAGAATCACAACACGAAGCACTTAAAAAATTAGATAGGCACGAAAGTACAATTAAGTCAATAAAATTTTTAGGAGTTCAAAAAGAAGATACTTTTGAACATTGGTTTGAAGTTTGGTCTGAAAAGATACGAACCCAAGAAGTCGATAATAGACACGCCATTTATAAAATAAAGTCACCTTCATACTACAAAAAAAAGAATTAGTTTTGTGGATCAAGAACTTTTTAAAACACGAAAAAATAAAATACAATTAATAACTTAAAAACAAATACAAGTAAATACTTATGGAAAAGTTAAAAGAACAAAAAGTAAAGCAAATCATTAAATATTTTAATTTAGATGAACGTACAAGACGTGCAGAAAATGTTGATCCACGTTTTTTATTTTATAGTTACTTATACAAAAATGGTTATAAGTTAGCTGAAATAGGAAAGTTTTTTAACCGTAACCACGTTAATGTTTTAAATGGTGTACGTAAGAACAAAATACAAGAAGAAACTAAAAAAGTTAGCTACGTTAAAAACACGGAAAAACTACGTGCTTATTTAAATGGTGAAACAATAGAACTACGTCAAAAATTCATTATTAATGATATTAAGAACGTACAAGAAAAGCTTGATAGTATGATAGATAAAATTAACAATCTAAATACTACTGAAATATGAAAAACAAAAAAGGTTTTATTTTATATGCTGACATAAATACAACTGTAAACAAGCTAACTGACGAATACGCTGGTAAGTTATTTAAGCATATTTTAAGCTACGTTAATGACGAAGAACCAACTACAAGTGATGTACTACTTGAAATTGCATTTGAACCTATTAAACAACAACTTAAGCGTGATTTAGATAGATGGAAAAGTACAAAAACAAAACGTGCTGAAGCTGGTCGTTTAGGTGGTTTAGCAAAAGCTACCAATGCTAAGCAAAAGGTAGCAAAATTAGCTGATAATGTAAATGTTAATGTTAATGTAATAAATATATATAGGAAGTTTAACCATTTAAGTTTGTCTATTGATGAATTTAATAAGCTAAATAAATTATATACTAAAGAACAGATAGACCGTGTTTTAGACGCTATTGAAAACTATCAAGGAAATAAAAAATATAAAAGCTTATATTTGACTGCAAGAAATTGGTTAGCTAAGGAAAACACGAATACAAGTAAAGATGACCATTTATTAAACCACATAAAAACACAACTAAATGCTGGTAACACAAGGAAGTGAATTTGAATATTTACAAAACTATAAAGAAGGAAAAATAAAACCTGGAATAGGTATAGGTAATAATTTAGATAATTATTTCAGACTAAAAAAAGGCGAAATCACAATAATTTTAGGACACGACAACGTAGGTAAGACGTTCTGGTTTGTTTACTATATGCTTTCACAAGCATTAATAAATGATAAGACGTTCTGTATATGGAGTGGTGAAAATACAAGTGGTCAAATACTACGTGATATGATTCAAATGTATGTAGGCAAACCTTTTAAACAAATACACCTGAAAACTATACAAAGTGCTTACAATCACTTAAACCAATATTTTACTTTTGTAGACAACAAAAAGCTATATACACCACAAGAACTATTTGAAATTTTTGATAGTGTAAAATGTGATGTTTGTTTTATTGATCCATTTACTGGTTTGAATCGTGAAATAAGTCACAATGCAAATTATGAGTTCTTGAATCAAAGTAGGGTTTTTTGCAATCAAACAAAAAAAAGTTTATTTATAAGTTCACACCCAAATAGTGAAAGTGGTCGTGCTGGAAATTTATATGCAGAAAACCACGAATGGGCTGGTCACTTAAAAGCACCATTAAAAGCTTCAATAGAAGGTGGTAAAAGTTTTCTGAATAGAACAGACAATATGATGACAATACACCGTTTAGTAGCACACCCAACTATGAAATTTGAAACTATGATAACGGTTGAAAAAATAAAAGATAAAGAAACTGGAGGGCAACTAACAAATTTAAACGAACCTTTATTATTTTCTTACAACAATGGTTTAGGGTTTACAATGCAAGGTGTAGACAACTTAAAAAAATATAGACTACAAACAACACAAACACGAATATAATGATAGAAGTAATAAAAGCTAAAGTAGGATTAAACAAAGTTTATCATAGAGCAAAGTTAGCACTTGAAGATTTGGAAAAGAAAACACCACACAAAAAAGAACTTATAGAAAACCAACGTGATAGTTTAATAGAACTTGGTGAAGCTTTACTTGTTTTAAATAGGTTAGATTTAAAATGTATGTCATTAAGTGGTGACTTGTACCGAAACAATATTATGCTTTTAGAGTTACAAGCAGAAGTAAACGAATTAAAAAAAATTAATAAAAACCTTTTAGAAAATGCCACGTTGTAAAAAATGCAAAGAAAAGTTTGAAGCTTTACACTTTAATCAAAAGTATTGTACGGATAAAAAAGAATGTATAGAAGAATGGATCAAGAAAGCAAAAGCAATTCAATGGAAAAAGAAAAAAAGACGTATGAAGGAAGAACTAAAAACCACAAGTGACTACGTAAAAGAAGCACAAAAATGGGTAAACAGATTTGTAAGACTACGTGACAAAGACAAAGGTTGTGTAAGTTGTGGCACACCTTTAGTAGGAAAATATGATGCTGGACATTTTTTTAGTGCTGGTGGTCACGGTTCAGTAAGATTTGATTTAAGAAATATACACGCACAATGTGTTTACTGCAACCAATACGAACACGGAAACTTATTTAACTATCACAAAGAACTATTAAAAAGAATAGGAAGCGAAGAATTTAATAACTTGGAACTTAAAAGTAAAGGCGTACACAAGCACGACAAAGAAGAACTTAAACAACTAATAAAAGAATTTAAACAAAAGTGTAAAGAAATAGAAAATAATTCTTAACTTTACATACAAGAATTTAATTTTAAAACACAAGTATATGAGTAAAACAACAGACAAGGTTATAAACCTTATGGAAAAGGAACAAGCAACGCCTAACAATAAGTGCTTACCAAAAGAAAACATTTATAAAAGTTTGGCAGCGTTCCAGCAAGAATGTCAAGTAATTCACAAAGGTACTAAAGGGTACGGTTATTCTTACGCAGACCTTCCAACTATTTTAAGTGTTATTAATCCGTTATTAAAAAAGCATAAGCTTGGCTTCACGCAACTATTAGACGGAACAGAACTACGTACTATTTTATTTCACGTAACAAGTGGTGACACAATAGAAAGTTGTGTAGCTATACCACAAGGTGTACAACTAAAAGGTATGAATGAATTCCAGGTATATGGTTCAGCAATTACTTACTTTAGACGTTATGCTATAAGCAGTCTTTTAGGAATAGTAACAGACAAAGACACAGACGCTGGTGGTGAACAAATCAAACCAACGCTTGATGAAGGTACTTTTTTAAAAGCAATAGACGCTATACAAAAAAATAAGTACACTAAAAAGCAACTGCAAGACAAATATTCTTTAAGTAGTAAACAATCACAAACTTTAACTTTAATATAAAAACACGAAAAAATGATACAAGTAGAAGAATTAAAAAAAGTAAATAATACTGAAAAAATAAAAGAAATATCAAAAGTTTATTTTACAAATGACTTAGATATGTTTACAGAAATGAAAGGTAATAGAATACCAAATTTATCACATATTAGAAAATTAACTTTAAGTATGACTGAAAACGGTGTTTTAATGAACCCTATCATAGTAAATGAACAAATGCAAGTGGTAGACGGTCAGCACCGTTTACAAGCAGCTAAAGAATGTAAAAAAGGTATTTATTTTATAATAGCAAGAAATTATAATTTAAAAGAAGTACATACCTTAAATTTAAACCAAAAAAACTGGAATATAAAAGACTATTTAAACGGTTACGCAGATATGGGTGTAATTTCATACGTTAAGTTAAGAAGCTTTTATCGTTTAAATAATGATTTTTCGTTAAGTGATTGTATAACTATGTGTAGCAATCACAAATCATACAATTATTCTTATCTTCAAAAAACAAGAACTAAAACTAAACCTAAAACAAAAGTTTTTTCAGAAGGAACTTGGCAAGGTAAAGACTTTATTTTAGCACAAGAATATGCTGACAAAATTAGAGGCATAAAGAAATATTATATAAATTACAAAAGAAGTTCTTTTGTTGCTACTATGATTGGAATGTTTGAAAATCAAAATTTTGACTACAATATTTTTTTAGGTAAGTTAAGCTTACAACCAACACTTTTAGTAGATTGTGCAAGTCGTGAACAATACAAAGTGTTAATAGAAAAAATATACAATTTTAGAAATAGAAACAAAGTAAACTTAAGATATTAATATGATAGTAAGATGTTCATCACTTGGAAAAATAATGACTAACGCACGTTCTAAAAAAGAAGTGCTTAGTAAAACTGCTAAAACTTATGTAAAGCAGACACTACTTGAAGACGAATTTGGAATAAAAAACGAATTTTGGTCAAGGTACACAGACAAAGGAAACGAAGTAGAACAACACAGTATTGACTTATGTAATGACGTTTTAGACTTTGGATTTATGTATAAGAATGGAGAAAGGTTTACAAACAAGTATTTAACTGGTGAACCTGATATTATTACAGACGTAGTAGTAGATATTAAGTCAAGCTATGACGCTTCAACTTTTCCTATGTTTGAAGAAGAACTACCAAACAAAGATTACTTTTACCAGGTACAAGGTTATATGTATTTGACTGGAAAACGCAAAGCTTATATTGCTTATTGTCTTGTAGACACACCACAACAAATTGTTGAAGATGAAATAAGGCGTGAACATTGGAAGCAACAAAAGATTGATGAATGTTTAGACATACGTGAGTATGTACAAAGCAAACACCAATTTAGTCACATACCTAAAGAAAACCGTGTAAAGTTGTTTAGGGTAGATTATGACAAAGAAGTGATCCAAGCAATAAAAACACGAATAGAAGAATGTCGTGAATACTACAACGAACTAAAAGCAAAGCTAACTTTAAACGTAGAACAATGATTGAACAAATAAAAACATTTGATACAGACGTTTTAATAGGTGAAGAAGTAGAACAAAAACTTTTATCTATAATACACCAAAAATACCCTTCTGCATATAAATTAAAAGGAAAAATAAAACCTTTTGATATTTATGTGCCAGAATTAAATATTTATATTGAAGTTAAGTCAGATAAAAAAAGTCAACATACTGGAAACATAGTAATAGAAGTTGAAATGTTTAATAAACCAAGTGGTTTAAATTCTACAAAGTCTGATTTATGGGTTTTTTATACTGGAACTGAATTTATATATATTACACCAAGCCGAATTTGGGAATGTGTATCAAGAAATAGATTAAGACCAGCAGAATTTATTGGTAAAGGTGACAGAGATAGTAAAAAAGCTTATTTAGTACCAAAAGAATTATTAATAGAATATTCAAGTAAAAATTTTTATTTTTAAATATATAACAAATCAATAAATATGGAACAAAAAATAAATACTGGTGCAATCTTTAAAAACAATTATAAGAAAGCAGACACGCACCCTGACTACAAAGGAAAAATGAACTGTGAAGGTTTAGAAAAAGAAGTAGCGTTATGGGTACGTGAAACAAAGAACGGTGAAAAGTTTTTTAGTATGTCAATAAGTGAACCATACAAACCAAGCGAAACACAAGTAACTAAAATGGAAAAACTACCTGAAGATGATTTACCTTTTTAATAGTTTTTGTGTTTATCTATTAAAAGCGAAAAGGCAGTACATTAATTTGTGCTGCTTTTTTTTTACCTTTGAAAGGTGGACTGGTTAAAAGAAATATCAAAAGACCATAAAGAATATGTATCTATTGCTAAAAAAATGGGTGCTGGTTCATTTGCTGAAGACGTTATCCAGGAAATGTATTTAAGACTTATTGACCACGCTAATTTGCAAAAGCTAATAAAAGACGGAAAATGCAACAAGATATATATTTATTGGACTATAAGAAACACTTACTTACTACACAAGGAAAAGCAAAAGACACAAATAGAAAATATTAGTTTAGAATATAAAGACGAATCAATGAAGGAAGAATGCTACGGAAAACTACTTAAAAAAATTAATGACGAAATAAACACTTGGCATTGGTACGACAAAATGCTATTTGAATTGTACCGTGATAGTGGCAAAAGTATTCGTGAACTATCAAAGCTTACAAGAATTAGTGTTAAGTCTATTTGGCAAACTTTAAAACATTGTAAAACACGGATCAAAGAAGCAGTAGGTGAAGATTGGCAAGACTTTAGAAACACGGACTATGAACGTATAAGAATAGAACAATGAAGACATACTACTTTTACATAAAGAACGATAAAGAAAAAGAACCTATTAATATAATACGTGCTACTGACTTACACGAAGCAATAAGAATATTTTGCTTACAGAAACAATTAGAAGAAGAAGACTTTTTAGAAATATACCAAGTAGAATTAAATTAATTATGATTGAAAACATTAAACACATTTTAGGAATATGCGGAGAACCGCATATAAATATATTTAGCGGAATGCTGATTATATTTATAACTTTTATTATTTATAAATTAAAATTAAAACAATGGCAAAAAAGAAAGCAGTAAAAAAGAAAAGCGAAGGTCTTGGTGACACTATTGCAAAAGTAACTAAGAAAACTGGAATAGATAAACTGGTTAAGTTTGTAGCTGGTGAAGATTGTGGTTGTGATAAACGTAGAGAAAAATTAAATAAACTATTTCCATATAATAGTAACATTAAATGTCTACAAGAAGACGAATACAATATTTTATATGGTTGGTTTGCTATTGAACGTAGTACAGTAACACCAAATGAACAAGCTGAATTAAGAAAAATTTACAATAGAGTATTTAATAAAAAAACAACTGCAAGTAGTTGTTCAAGTTGTGTACGTGATATGGTGGATCGTTTAAGAACTGTTTACTTGGAATACGAAAACAAACAAAAGTAGTTATATAAGTAAACAATGAAAATACAATGAGATATGGCTAATGAAGAAAACTTAAAATCTTGGTCACCTGGTCAAAGTGGCAATCCAAAAGGTAGACCAAAAGGAAGTAAGAATAGAAGCACAATAGCACGTAAATGGTTAGACTCAAAAGAAAAGTTTAGAAATCCACTAACTGGTGAAATAGAACTACTAACGCAAGAAGATATAAACACACTTGCACAAATATTAAAAGCACGTAAAGGTGACACAAACGCATACAAAGCTTTAGAAGATAGTGCTTATGGTGCGCCTATACAACAAATTGACCAAACAATATTTGAACAACCAATATTCCCAGATATAGATGTTTCAAAGGACAACGGCAGTAAACAAGATAAGTAGGTTAGAAAAACGGATTAAAATAGTACAAGGTGGAACTTCTGCTGGTAAGACTATATCAATTCTAATACTATTAATTGACAAAGCTATAAAAATACCTAACTTAGAAATAAGTGTAGTTAGTGAATCAATACCACACTTGAGAAGGGGTTGCATACGTGACTGCATAAAATTACTCAAAGGTTTAAACAGATACCGTGAACAACTTTTCAACAGAAGCTTGTTAAAATATCAATTTACAAATGGATCATTTATAGAGTTCTTTTCTGCTGACGATAGTTCCAGGTTACGTGGTGCAAGACGTGACATACTTTACATTAACGAATGTAACAACGTAACATTTGAAATGTATAATGAACTTGCTATACGAACAAAAGACGAAGTATATTTAGACTTTAATCCTTCCAATGAATTTTGGGTACACGAATTAGTCAATGATAGCAACGCTGAATTTCTAAAGCTAAACTATTTAGATAATGAAGCACTTGATGAAAACATAATCTTTGAAATTGAAAAGGCAAAAGAAAAAGCAAAGACTTCTGCATATTGGAAAAACTGGTGGTCTGTTTATGGTCTTGGTGAGATAGGCAACTTACAAGGTGTAGTGTTTGACAACTGGAAGCAAATTGATGAAGTACCACAAGACGCAAAGCTTTTAGGTTATGGTTTAGACTTTGGATATAGTGCAGACCCAACTGCAATTGTTGAGGTGTACTTATGGAACGGTAAAAGAATAGTAAACGAAGTATGCTACCAAACAAGATTAGTCAATGAAGAAGTAGCCAAGAAACTACCAAAACACGAATTAGTAATTGCAGATAGTGCTGAACCAAAAAGCATAGAAGAAATCAGAAGACTTGGTTATCAAATTAAAGGTGCTACAAAAGGTAAGGATAGTATTTTATTTGGAATACAACTTATGCAGAACCAGGAATATTTAATAACGTCTACAAGTCTTAATTTAATAAAAGAACTACGTGGTTATGTTTGGGACACAGACAAGACTGGTAAACAACTAAACAAACCTAAAGGTGGTCAAGACCATTTAATAGATGCACTACGTTACCACGAACAAGAAAACTTAAGCAATAAAAATTACGGAACTTATCACATTAGGTAATACAAAAACAAAAAAAATAGTTATATAGATATGGAAGCTGAAATATTAGTACCAACAGAACTGAACGAAATACCATTAAAAAGCTATCAGCAATTTATGGATAGCTACGAAAAGTCGAATGACGAAGAATTTTTATGCCAAAAAATGGTACAAATATTTTGTGGTTTAAGACTACGTGATGTATTCCAGGTTAAGTGGTCTGATGTAAAAGAAATTACTATACACCTTTCAGAAATGTTTAAAAACAAACCAAGCTTTCAACACAAGTTTACTTTACAAGGTGTTGAATTTGGTTTCATTACAGATTTAGAAAATATGTCTTTTGGTGAGTACATAGACTTGACACAGAATCTTGACAAGGTAGAAAACTGGCACAAAGCTATGGCAGTAATGTACAGACCAATTACAGAAAGACGAAAAGAAAAATACAAAATAGAAGAATACAACGGTACTAATTCATATGCTGAAGTAATGAAGTTTGCACCACTTGGTGTAGTGTTAGGTTCGCAGGTTTTTTTTTGGACTTTAACAAACGACTTACTTCAAAGTTTGCTGACATTTTTAAAAAGCGAAATGATGACGAAGGAAATGAAACAGACTTTAGCGAAAGAGCTCAATTTGCAGAACGATGGGGTTGGTATCAATCAATATATGCAATTGCTAACGGACAACTTCAAGGGTTTAGAGATGTCACCAGACTACCTATACAAGACTGTCTTACCTGGCTTACTTTTGAAAAGCAAAAAAGAAATATTGAATATAACGAAATGCAGCGACAACTAAAAAAATAATATGTACTACGAAATTTTAACTAAGTTACAAACAGAATTAAATAATGATCCATTAATTAACACCGTAAGTGAAGGTGATATTTTTAGTGTAGACTTATCAAAACAGACTATATTTCCTTTGTGTCACATTATGGTAAATAGTGCAACCTTTGTAGACAATGTTATACAGTATAATATTTCTATAATGGCTATGGATATTGTAGACATATCAAAAGACGAAACAACAGACAACTTTAGAGGTAACGACAACGAACAAGACATACTAAACACACAAATAAGTGTGCTGAATAGACTATACGAAAAATTAAGACGTGGTAATTTATATGATGACAATTACCAAGTAGAAGGTTCACCAAATGTAGAACCATTTATAGACAGATTTGAAAATAAGTTAGCTGGTTGGACTATGACCGTAAACATAAACACACCTAACACAATGACTGTCTGCGATGTCTGAAACTAATTTTTTATTGGAAGCTTTAAAAGAGTTTGAACAGAAAGTAGTTCAAGCTGCAAAAGATAATTTATCTAAACAAAAAAAAGATAGTACTGGTAAATTAAGCAAATCAATAAAAGGTAATGTTAAACAAATGCCAAATAGTATACGTGTATTTTTTGAAATGAACGAATATGGTTGGTATCAAGATAAAGGTGTAAGTGGAATAAGAACCGTAAGAACTGACACACCTTACAGTTTTAAAAAAGGTGTACCTTCAAGAGAAATGCTAAAATCACTTGACGTATGGATACGAAGAAAAGGAATAAAAGAATTTATACCAAGAGAAAAAGGAAAATTTACAAGTAGGAAGTCAATTAAATTTATGATAGCACGAAGTATTTTTAATAAAGGAATAAAAGCAAGTTTGTTTTTTACTAAACCATTTGAACAAGCTTACAAACAACTACCTGAAGAACTAATAGACAAGTACGGTTTAGATATGGAAAATTTGTTAGTATCAATTATAGACGAAAACTTTAAACAATATTATGGCTAATATATTTGCACGTTCACCTTACATTATAGAAATAGACGAATCAAGTGTGGTTGGTTCTAAAGTAGAACTATTTTTTTACTATACTGGTTCAGCACCAGCGAACCCACAGTACACACTAACTAAAAAAGTACCTTCAAGTACAAACCTAAAAATGTACTATGATGTGTCACCTTATTGTCGTGACTATATAGAATTTACAACCAGGCAAACTGCTATTGGAACTTTACCAAGTACAAGTGGTATTGCTGCAAGTGCTAACAACCAATATGTGTTAGTACAAATTAAAAGATACAAAGAAACTACTGCTGGAAACTTTACACTATTAGACACAAATTCTTATATGTGTTTAGACGGCTACGGTTATTATTCAGAAGGTGCGAACCCTACAAATGCAGACTATGTTATTGGTAGTACAAGATATGCTACATTAAAAGAGGGAACATACTACTATAAATATAATACTAATAACACTCCATCAAGTGTAGCAAGTGATAGAGCTGGTATAATTGGTATAAATGCTTCAACCGTAGATAGTATTAGATATACAGATTTAGTTACTGGTGGCACTACACAATTTAATACACCTTTTGCAAGTACATCAATTATTTATGATGTGCCAACTGTTTGGGTTGGTTATTATGGTAACGGTAATAAATTAGAATTGTGGCAAAGTATTACAAGTGGATCACCAACACTTTTAGGTACTTGGAACTTTAAACCAGTATGCGAACCAAAATACACACCAGTAAATATTGACTTTGTAAACAAAGCTGGATATTGGCAACGTGAGTTCTTTTTTAAGGTATCTAATAACAACATAAACACGAATGAAAGTACTGCTAATTTAATGCAGTCAAGCAGTCACAGTTATAACACTATACAAGGTCAAAGAAAAGGGTTTAATAATAACGGTCAAGAAAGTATAAGTGTAAATACTGGAAACGTAGAAGAAAGCTATTTTGAAACTATACAACAAATTATGTTAAGCGAAAAAATAATAATTGATGACCTACCTGTATTGTGTAATACAAAAAGCTTACAAAAACAAAAAGGTATTAACCAACAAAAACCAGCTAATTATCAATTGACTTTTAACTACGCTTTTGACGCTATTAATTCTGTAATATAATGCGAAAGGTACAAATATACATAGAAGGTGTTATGCTTGACTTGTTTAATGATGAACAAGTAAACTTAAATAGCACCGTACAAAACATAAGTGATATTTCAAAAGTATTTACAGATTTTAGTCAGTCGTTTACAGTACCAGCAACAAAACATAATAATAAAGTTTTTCAGCATTGGTACAATTCAGACTTAGAGTTCTACGATCCAACAAGTGCTGGTGGTACACTTTCAAGCTATGATGTAAACATACGAAAAGACGCACGACTTGAATTAAATTTAACTGCATTTAGAACTGGTAAAATACAACTTGAAAAAGCGAATCTAAAAGACGGAAAAGTAGATAGTTATTCTGTAACTTTTTATGGTGATGTAACAAGCTTAAAAGATAAGTTTGGCGAAGATATGTTAAGTGACGTAGATATGACTTCTATTAGTCACACGTATAACGGAACGCAAATATATAATAGAATTACTGACCATAGTACAGACTATGACGTAAGATACCCTTTAATTAGTAGTTTAAGGAATTGGAACTATGGGGGTTCACCAGCAAGTAACGACATAAACCAAAATGCTGGACAGATACTTTACAATGAACTATATCCAGCAGTAAAAATTAAAAAGTTATTTGACGTTATTGCTACTCATTATGGTGTAAGTTTTAATGGTAACTTTTTGACAAATGAGAGATTTACAAAATGTTTTTTATGGTGTAAAAATCAAGCTAATATACCAACTTTTGTAACAGAAGCAGAAGAAATAGACTTTACAAATGTTTCTTATGCTGGTGGATCAACACCACTTTATAGTAGTGCAAATGCAACAACTAACACTATAAGTTTTCAACACGTTCCTTTGTTTTTTATGTCTAATGCTATATTTAGAGCAGATATAACTATAACACCTTCTGACGTTAATGTCCCTTATTATATTGATGTGTATAGAAATGGGGTATATTCTTATTCTGTTACAAATACTGGTGCTTCTTTATCTACTATTATTTCTGACGCAAATTCAGTAGGATTAAATGAAAATATTACCTTTAAATATAGAGCTGATTTACAAATTGACGTTGTAGCTAACATTAATGCTTATTGGTTAAATTTAGGTACGGCTTTTGATGAAATTAATATAACTTGTGCAAGTCAAACTTTGTCTGGAAATGTTCCACTTGCTTCCTGGTCACCTGAAATAAAAGTAGCTGACTTTTTTAGTGGTGTACTTAAAGCATTTAATTTAACTTGTTATGGTACTGACATAGACACGTTTCAAATAGAACCATTAGACGATTGGTATGGACTTGGACAAATATATGACATTACAGAATATACAGACGTTGAAAGTATAGACGTTGCACGTGTACCTTTGTATAATAAAATAGCTTTTAAATATCAAGAAAGCGATAGTGTTTTAAACAAAGCTTTTAAAAGTTTATTTAGACGTGAATACGGAAACACGGAACAAAATTTTCAATATGACGGTGGTGAATTTACTATTGAATTACCATTTGAAAATTTAATGGGGCAAAAATTTACTGGAACAACTACACAAGTAGCTTACGCACTTGACGAAAATTTAGAACCCTATAACCCTAAACCGTGTTTATTTTATATGTTTACAAATCAAGCTACAAGCATAAAATTTTATGACGGTTCTTCAATACAAACAATAACAAACTATGTTCCTTTTGGTCAAGAAGTAAATATAAATAGTCAAACAGATTATAGTCTAAATTTTAGTGCTGATAAAAGTACATTTAGTTTATTACCAAATTTTAATAATTTATATGCTACTTATTACGAAAGTTATTTATCTAATTTATTTAGTGTAAGGAACAGACTTGTAAGTGTAAAAACACAATTACCAATAAGCGTATTAACTAAAATAGAATTAAACGATAGGGTAGTAATCCGTGACAAGCGTTACGTGATTAACGAAATGAAGTCAAACTTAAATACTGGTGAAGTTAGTTTTACTCTACTATTAGATTTTAGAAGTGTAAGAACAATTGTACCAATTCCAACTAATCCAGGTGCAAATTGTGTAGACGTTCCAATAACTTTAGGTAATGGTGTTTGTTCTGCTGCAATTACAACAACAACTGGTGGTGTTACAATCACACCAAGTAGTGTTACAAGTAGTCAAGTTATAAGCGTATGTGTTCCAGCAAATAGTAATACGATAGAATATATAGTAGCAGAAAATGGAACTGACTTCATAAACACGGAAATAAATCAGCGTTTAGTAAGTGAACAAAGTGCAAGTCAAATTATAGCTTTATCAGTAACAGAAACTTATTGCAATGGTGCAGTAAACGATTATACAATTAACATAACACAACCATAAAGAAATGTTAGACAAGATAATAGAAATGTTAAAATTAACGGATCACTACGGAATAAGTGAAGAAATAGAAATAGCAAAAGGCAAGTACAAGTTAAGTGATAATTTAAAGGAAATATACAAGCAAGAACAAAGAAATTTAAAATTTAAAAAGCTTAACAATGGCAGAAAAACGGACAATAAATCTTGATGTAAATACGAATGCTGAACAAGTTGGAAACCAATTCGACAACTTAAATAAAAGTATAGACGAAACTGCAAAGACCACAAACAAACTACACCAAAAGTTTGAAGACGTTTATAAAGAAACTGAACCATTAACAACCGTACTTGGTGAAATGGAAGACAAACTTTACCAAATGGCTTTAGCTGGTGAACAAGCAACTGATGAATTTCAAGAACTATTAACTGAAGTAGGTAAATATAGAAAAACACAAATTGAAACAGATTTAGCAGTAGACACGGCAGCGCAAACTATGTCGCAAAAACTTGGTGGTGCTTTACAAGGTGCTGCAAGTGGTTTTGCTTTAGTTCAAGGTGCTATGGGTTTATTTGGTACTGAATCAGAAGAAGTAGAACAAGCACTTTTAAAAGTAAATAGTGCTATGGCACTTGCTGACGGTATTAGGGGTGTTCAAGAATTTAGTAAAAGTTTTGGTTTAGCAAGTAAGGCAACAAAAGCTTTTACAGTTGTTCAAAAAGGTCTTAACCTGGTTTTAGCTGCTAATCCATTTGCATTAATTGTAACGGCAGTAGTAGGTTTAATTGGTTACTTTGCAGTTTTTACAGACGCTATAAATGTAGTAATAGAAAGTTTACAATCAGTAAGTGACTGGTTAGGAATTACAGATAGTGAAGCTGAAGCAAACGCAAGTAAACGTGAACGTGAAGCAGAAGTTCAAAAACAATTACAAGAACAAGAACAAGCAAGACAAGAACAATTACACAATTCAAGAATGTCTGCATTAGATAGAGAAATTGCAGTAGCTAAAGCAAATGGAAAAGACACTACTGCATTACAAAAGCAAAAAATTAACGAGGAAATTGCATTAAGAAAAGCAGCAATGGCTACGCTTTTAGTTGAACAAGAAAAATTAAAAGTATTTAAAGACCAATTTACTGCTATGGCTTCACAAGGTGGTATAAGGGGTAAAGTTGGTCGAGCTGGTTTGGCAGCAATAGCAAAGTCAGAATCAAATGTATTAGAATTAGAAGAAGAAATATTAAAGTTAGAAAATGATTTAGTAATACTTGACATTGAATTTGAAAAAAGAAAAACTGCAAATAAAAAAACACAATCTGATGACAAAAAGAAAACAGAAGAAGAAGCTGCTAAAAAATTAGAGAAGGAAAGAGAAATAGAAAAACAAAGAAAAGACAATCTAAAAAAATTACGTAATGATTTTATAACATCTTTAGAATCTGAAACAGAAATAAAAAACAAAAGATTAATAGGTGAACAAGAATTTGAAAAAAATATTGTTAGAGATAAGTATTATAATTTAATACAACAAGCAAAAGAATATGGACTTGACACACAAGTCTTAGAGGAAAATAGGAAAATTGCAATACAAGCAATAGAAAAAAAATACGCAGATGAAAAAAAGAAAGCTGATGACGAAGAAATATATGCAGCAGCTGAAAGGTACGACAAGCAATTCCAACTTGCTAATGACGCTTTAGGTGCTATTAATAATTTAGTTCAAACATTTGCTGGTGAAGGTGTAGAAGCACAAAAACGTGCATTTAAAGTCAACAAAGCAATTAGTATAGCACAAGCAGTTATAAGTACTGCACAAGGTATTACGGCACAATTAGCAGTACCACAAGACGCACTTACTGGAGCTAACTTTGTAAAAGCTGGAATTGTAGCTATGACTGGAGTTGCACAAGTAGCTAAAATATCACAAACTAAATTTGAAGGTAGTAGTAGTGGTGGTATAGACGCACCAACTGACGCTGGAGCAACTGCTACACCAACTGCACAATTTAACGTGGTCGGTGATAGTGGTATAAACCAACTTGCAGAATTACAAAACCAACAACCAACAAAAGCTTTTGTAGTATCAAGTGAAGTGACTACTGCACAAAGTTTAGATAGGAATAGAGTACAAAACGCAACACTTTAAATAATTTTAGTT
>VTLG01014944.1_pt1 | contig 20824 bp, 15 predicted proteins | sample 4694571 | NCBI WGS metagenome assembly VTLG01 (sample SAMN12604809, study PRJNA352737) | marine metagenome | biome: ENVO:00000447; feature: ENVO:00000209|ENVO:00000569|ENVO:01000036; material: ENVO:00002151; isolation source: viral sequences binned using virsorter ... | reverse complement strand
GTCTAATCTGGAAAGACCCATTTTATTAATACTTATAGTCCGTTATGGATTATTTAGCATTCTAATGTGGGTCTTTAAAAAAGTAATAGGGCAAAAAAACTCCGGAGTTTTTTTCCCGACTTTTTTGGAATAAAAAATCGAATTTCCCCTCACATAATCGGATTTGAGTATGACAATCTTTCTTCCGGACATGTAGCACGTACTACCTTCAACACACCCATAAATTCTTCGACCGTATCACATTTTATACTCTTCTTTTGACCTTCATTAGAGTATAAGTAAAATGTTCTCTTAATAGGATCCACCACACACTTCGTCAAATATTCGTCATCCATAGGCTGATGCATCCCCGTAGCACCTCCAAATATAGCACAGGTCAGCAAAGAAGTCAACCTGTTATCGTATTAGGATAATCATGATCTGGTTCAGGACGATCCTTATAGGTCTCTCCAGTGTACTCAACCACTAATGGTTTCACATCCTTTCTTTCTGCATAAATGTGATAAAAACAATCAATGGGCATTCCACCTTTCGACTGTAAATATACTTTCGTATCATCCCATCTCTTTACAATAATATCTTGATGAGCACCAACAGGTTGGAGTTGAACACTAATACTATTGATATGTACTAAATCTTTCCAATAAGAGGGGAATACAATCTCTTTTGAATTTCTACACCTTCCCCGATAAAAAACTGAAACCTCTGGACCCTCAATACAAGCATGCGCCAAACGCATCCCTGGTGTAGAAGGATGATCCATATCAAAAAGTTTTGGTTTTCTATCTGCTGTTGAGTGTCTTTCTTCTAATCTTCCAACTGACTCACAATCAACAGACCCAGTTACATATACATCACCATCAATTCTAACATTCCCCTTTGTCATTAGAACTTGAGGTTGCACTCCCGATACACCAAAACTACTCCTCGACATAAAACACTCAGGATCATCATTAGTATTAGGAGCTAACATCAACGTAGCTCTATTACTCGTAAAGGTGCCAGGATCACCAATAACGACTGGTCCTTCAATCCCTGCGGAACCATTTATTCTCTTTCTACCTTCCTTAATTGCAGGGTAAATACCAGTCCCAACCTTAAGTTGACCACCAACATTTACATCGTCCATATTAAATGACATTTTTTAATCCTCCTAATTTCTAGCGGAATTTTGACGGAAAACATTCACAGCGGTAAGAACATTACTTAATCGCTGGAATAACTGCCCACCAACTTTAGAATCTTTTATAGCAACAGAAGCAGTAATACCATGAATCATCATTCCATAAATTGTTAAAGGACCACACGTACTAACTTCACCATACCCTACAGAAGAAATTCTATAAAAGGCACTAGAACTAGCTAAGAATTTCTTACAATCAATACTAACACTTTCTGAAGCACTCATTTTAATGTGACCTTTAGAACCACCTTCACCTACAGCTATCATCTCAATATCAGTAGCCTGCATTCTAATCTTTCCATTACCTGCATTGATAACAATATTACCATTGTCAGAAATTATACTCAAAGTATCCTTTGCTTCATCAACCAGGGTCTTATCCGTAGCACACCTTAATGAAAAATTAGCAGGTGTAGTTAAAGTAGTAAATCCCTTTCTTTCACCATCATTATCCATTGATAACTGCTGACGACCATCTCTTGCTTGAAGTACTACACCAGCAGTAACAGTTCCATACCTATCAATCTTACCAAAATGAAGTGAACCATGGTCATTACCATACCCCGTGGTTGTATAAGATATCTTCGCGGTTTCATTCTTACCAGATGGAGTATCACTTGATGCTTCTGGTATCCTAGGCTGTGAGTCTTCTGACATATTTTATTAGTATTTAAGTGAGATTCTCAGGGGTTCCTGGAATGTTAAGTCTAGGATCATTACTTGTAATATCACTACCCTGTCTCTGAATTGCAGATGGAGGTGTAGTAATGGTAGCATCAATACTTTCTTGCATTGTATCATATATTTGGATGGGTTGTCCAGCAGTTTCATACCATCCTGCATACTTGATACCATTATCATAGTAGATAGCACCATAGTATGGTTTACCATTATAATATCCTGTTTGTTTGATACCAGCCAAATCAGTTACCTGAAGAACTTGTTCGGGAGGCAATACATCAGGTGGAATTACTACTACCTCATATGTTATTTTTGGTCGAAAATTTACTCCGGTTGGAGACTTACCGGTTCCAGACTCAATAGTGATGTTAGGGGTGAAAGGAATAGGTGGTAAAGGATCAGGTGGAATAACTGTTATACCAGTTATCTCTCCGAAAGGACCACACTTAGGTATAAATTTATATCCTAAGTCAGGAACCATAATAACTTTATCCGTCGCACAATTATAATTAATGGTAGGACCATCAGGTTCAACCTTATCTATTTTTAATATTACAGGATATCCAGGGTCACCACCTTCTGTTGGTGGTGGTTCATAACCATTACCTGGGTCATCAATAATTGGATCCGGTACTATTCCCTTTCCACCAACCTCTTTAGGGCAAGGTGGAGGGATAAGAATACCAGAAATTCCCATTGGATTTTCTGTCCAAGATTTTCCTTTATTCGTTGCTACATTTACATCCTTTCTAATCTCTAATACTACTCCAGAAGGATTATGTATAAACACATCATCATTCGCATGTGTACGAGTCTCTGAATGACCATGATAAGCATTATTCAATTCAATCTTAATATCATATCTCCCCGGTGTCCCAATATTAATCTTATCATAACTCTTATCACTACTTAATGTATAATTATCCGCAGCATATAATAATTGTTCTCCATTAATAAACAAAGATGCCGTATTATCTGCAGCAAACAGCACATCATACTGACCTTTGAATGGAAAATCTACATTCTTCCACTGCAAAATCTTTCTCCCTACATTATCACCAGAAGGTTTATCTAAATCAGCATCGACATTAGCAGGAGAAACTCCAAACTTATTCATCACCTTCCCCCATCTCTTATCAGTATAATGGAAAAGATTTGGTCCACTATAAGATACCTTTCCTTTCTTCTCCTTTACTATCTTTAAATCATTTGATGGTGGTGGTTCCGAAACTAACTCTACATAACTATCGCCACCACGTTCCGCACCCTGAACATTTTTACCTTTACCACCTTTACCAACAATAATTTTTAACTTCTTACCAGATTCAACATCCTCATTGACCCATGCATATGCACCACCAGAACCACCACTTCCTTGACGGTCTCCACCACCATCCATGAATCCACTTCCACCACCACCAATACAAATTATAGTTACACCATCTCTTGTAGGCTCACTTGCAGTTGAAAGAGTAAGACTAGCATTAGTATCATCCTTGTGAGTATCCAATAACTCCACTCTTGTAGCACCAATTCTAGATTGTCTAGCATCTTTATCAGCACCGATTATTTCTACCTTATAACGTTTTCCTCCTACAAAAGTACCAGTTCCAGTTAAAGTTTCACTCTTTTCACCTTTAGTTCTTGTTAAACTTATAGAACCACATTTCATTGCCGTTAAAGCAACACCTTTACTAGTCCAACTATCATGTGTATCTAATTTAATAGTACATTGTGCTGTACCAGTACCACTTACAACCAATTCAAGATTATCATAATTAGTTCCCTCAAACTTTGCAGTTATTGGTACTCCACCCTTACCTTTCTTACCAATACCTCCCGGAACTGTTACATTATAAACTCCAGGAGTTGTCCATTCCTGAGACTTACCTGTTAATCCCCAAACAATCTTTACACCACCATTACCACCATTACCACCACTACCACCTCTACAGTTACCACCACCGCCACCACCCATAGCAACACCATTTCCACCTATAGACTCACCAGGTGAAATCACCTGTCCAATAGTTCCTACTTGACTACCAACAAAATTGACACCAAATCCACCAGGTCCACCCATAGCCTTCCCTGGACTAGCACGATCAATTTGCCTATGACTCATATTATTAGTAGCACTACCACCATTTCTTAAACCAGCTCCACCACCCTTTCCACCATGATCTCTATCCAATTCATTATCATCCCCTCCTTTACCACCATCACCACCTTTACCTACAATAACTTTACCACCAATTAATTGTTCGGTGTTATCAGTTCCTCCTTTACCACCACCAGCATGACATAAAATTCCCCTTGCCGCAGGAGGTGGTGCAACAGGTGGTTCTCTTCTCCAATCTCTAGCACTAAAAACTTTCTTTGAGACATTCTCATAAGTAACAGTACTATAATTCTCTACTTCAACTCTTAACTTCTTTACCCCAGCAGTCAAGAAGAATTTAGACTCATCATATATCTTTCCTTTTTTTCTAGAAAGATCTAACTTTAAATCATCATTAATATAATACCTTCCTATATCATCTACCTCACCCTTAATTTGATACCATCCATCATAAGGAACATCTACATTCCAAGTATTAGTAAATACTTTTCCTCCTTGATCAGTACCCTTATGAGGTAAAGGTAAAACAGGTGAAATAGCATATCTGTTAAGGAACTTACTCCACCCTCCTTTATGTCCTGCTGCTTTAGCAAAATCCTTATCCATCCTTACAGGATACCATTTATTATCAGTAGGGAACCGCGTAGTCCACATGGGATTGTTAGGACATCTCCCTTTCTGCTTTGGTTTCTCCTCTATTGGAGTAGGAGGTACTGGTGCTTTAATTGTAAAAGCAACTCCCATAGGATTCTCATTCCAAGACTTAGCAGATACCACAGTCTTAGTAGCATAAGCAACTTCAATATCTACAGCAAGAGCCATAGGGTTAATACCCTTAACAGTTTCATCTAACCTAAACTTACATCTATTACCTTGTACACTATAAAATTTACCATCAGTTACTGTACATTGTATATCAATCCAATCATTATCTTTCGCCTCTTCCATCTGCACTTTCTTACCACCATCAACTACCCTAACCTTAACCTTATTAGAATTAAAATTTGTTCCTTTCTGAGCACTAGTTAATATTACATCATACTCTTTTCCCACCTCAATATTTTTAATAAAGTTTTGATTTATTTGAGAACCTTTATAGTCCTTTGATACAGACAATACTCCAGGAATTGTAATCTTATTAGCATACTCTGCAGCACTAGTAACTTTAAAAGAAACTTCTTTATCCTTTACTGTCTTACCCTTATCTTTTCTAAAACCAAACCTACCACCAGGAATCTGTTCTAGAGCTGCGTCAAGGGTATAGTTTCCTTTCTTAAAGAACCTAGTGTAAGTACTGGTGCCAGTACTTGCAATGTCACCTACACCACCAACAAATCCTTCCTTTCTTATGACTGTCTCACCACTTGGACCTCTAAATGTAAGAGTAACAGCATCATCTACAGCTGCTTTAATAATATAGTTACCATCAATAGGGAAGTTAACATTAGCCCACTTGATTCCATGAGTTCCTGCATAAGGATTGGTATCTAATTCTTTAGTAGTATCAAAGGGACAAATACCAGCAGTATTTACAAACCCACCTCTACCATCAACATTTGTTCTCCATAACTGTCGATTGGCTTTATTCATCCACTCAACAGTATTAAAAACCTTCTGCACCTTAATGCCTGCTACTGTTGATGCTGGCTTAGGTTTAGCAATAGGTTTAGGTATAGGTGGTAGTTTAACAATTTCAACAAAACTATCATCACCATTCTCTCCACCTTTAACATTCTTACCCTGTCCACCCTTACCAACTTTAATTCTAAGTTTTGTTCCTGCTTGTATATCATTATTCATCCATGCATATGCACCACCACTACCACCACTTCCCTGTCTATCTCCATCAGGATCTTTAAATCCAGATCCACCCCCACCAATACACACTATCTGTACATTATTAATCTCTCCAGATTTTCCTGGAACTATTACTGTATAAACTCCTGGAGAAGTCCATTGCTGAGACTTGGAGGTAAGTCCCCAAGTAATTTGTACACCACCATCTCCACCATGACCTCCTCTACCACTAGAATTTTTTCTAACAGCACCACCACCGCCACCACCCATAGCAACACCATCACCACCTGAAGAATAAGTATTATTAGAATCTTTAGTTACTGTCTGCTCAATAGATCCTACTTGAGTTCCTTGGAAATTAACACCAAATCCACCAGGTCCACCTTTATATTTCCCACTCCCCATAGCATCTATCTGGGAATGACTTAAAGTATTAGTGCTATGACTACCATTTCTTAAACCAGCTCCACCACCACGACCACCATGATGCTTTCCATACATGTTATCATCACCACCTGGTCCACCATCACCACCCTTACCTATAATAACTTTACCACCAACTAATTGTTCACTATTATCAGTGCCTCCTTTACCACCACCAGCATGACATACAATCTTTTTAACAGTAGCAGGAGATAAAAGTGCTGGAGTATCAGAACTATCCTTTTGAGGAGGTTCCTGTATGGTAACATCTTTATACTGCAATCTATTAAGAAGATCTATCCTCATCTTATAAACCTTTCCTTTCTTATCACTATCCTCCCAATTAAGATTCTTCTTCAGAACACTAGGCTTCTTTTTATAGTAAGCAATCTTTGGTATCTCTTGTTGTCCATCCAAATAAAATGATGCATCATTATCACACTGAGCCTTAAAGATATACTCTCCTGGATAAGGGAACTCTTCTTCCCATTCCATAGTAAATAACATCCCAGCAAAATCACTTCCAGGTTGATTAGACATAGGAACTGGTGAGATTGCATGGTCGTTCATAAAACTACGTGCTATCTCAACTGAATCCCTAGTATTAGCATCCTGAGAAGAAGAAACCGTACCCTTCTTTCCTGAAGGAATAGTCAATCTATAAATTAAATTTTCAGTAACCCTCCTAGTAGTAAAATTAGATTGACTACCTTGTTTAACTGTCTTAAATTTTCCTACAGTAGCAAGTATTTGTAAATCATCCTTATCATTTCTAGTACCTAATACTTCAGCAAAAATAGAAGAAGAAGTTCCTAATCCCTTACTCCTTCCTCTCCTTCCAAAACTATCTTTAAGTAATCCTTGTTTGGTTCCGTTCTTTTTTTTATACCTACCATCAGATGTTACTTTATAATCAACGTTAGGTTTTATATTTTTAACTAATTTCCTTGGTTCTCCCCCATCAGTATAGTTATCTGCCTTAATTGTAAAGACATGCTTTCCATCAACCTCAGTAAAAGTAAAGAATAAATCCTTACCCTCTCCACCTTCAGTATAGATTTCAAATACTTCCTCTTGGAAAGCACTTTCATCTGGCTTAATTTGTTGGACTGCACCATGTTTTAAGATACTTCCACCCCAATGCCAATGATGTACAGGATATACAGTTCGATTGGGATTAAAGTTTAACTTCTTCTGTCTTTTAATAAACCCTTCTTCATTATCAGAAACCACATTAAGAGGAGCTTCCTTTCTTGTAAACCACCAAGGGTCTGTTAAAGCATTAAGATACTCTTGAAATTGTGATATCTGCCTCAGAATAGGATCCTCTTCACTACTCACATACATTGCTGGATTCCAAGGACCCACATCCTTTCCATCAGGAGAAAATCTACGTCCATGTCCTACACTATTCTTAGCAGTTTCTGCACCACAAAACTCTTTAACTTGAGGAGGAAAATACTCTTCAAACTCTTCCTCAGCACTATAAACTTGAGTTTTAATTACAGTCTGACCTAAACCAACAACCCTAGCGACTGCACCTGCACCTCTACCATTAACATCATCTTTTATATCAACTAAAGGTGGATATTGATATCCATGTCCCCTAGACACCATATGAATGGCCATTACTGATCCATCTTTACCAATGACAGGGTTACCCTTAGCACCTACTCCACCACCACCATAAAATTCTACCTTCACAGGACCAGCTGGTTTATCTAGCTGAATTCCTCCACAGTTATCTTCTGCAGGAACAAAAACATCTACAGGTTTTAAGTTATTAACTTCATTAATATTCTTATACTCAATCTTCTTTCTATTCTTTATAATAAAAGTAGTACCAGGATTTAGTTCAGCATAACTATTAGCTTCACATATACTAACGCCTTGCACATAACCTCTATCAGTAGAAATATATCCTACTCTAATATCACTTACTTTAGGTGGCCCAAATAGATTAAATCCCATAGGTATATTTATTAAGCACCGTAAATATCTAATGCTGCATCCTGAGCAGCATCCTGAACACTCTGGCCTTGAGCAACATTTATTGCTGCTTTAGCGGCAGCTGCTTGTGGACTTACTTTAGCAGCAGCATCAAGTGCTCCCTCTAAAGATGCCTTATTCACTACTTTATTCTTTACCAAATCAACCATACTTTGATCCTTAGAAGGTTCAGCAAATGGAATCTTCTTAGGTATCTTAATATCAACTGCTTTATTAGCAATCTCACCAATAGCAGCAGGACTAGGAGTCATTGAATCAGGTTGAGCACCAGGACCTTTGGCCAAAGTATAGAAATCTGATACCGCAGGATTAGGTGGCATTTCAAACGGAAAAATATTTGGTGTTTGATTCACAAACTCAAGAGCAGAAGTAATACTACCCTCAATGTCAGGAATTTGATTCTTCATATCACCAAGTGAACCAGTCAATCCAGCCAAATCTTTAGACATATCTCCCAAAAATAAATTCATATTCTTAAGCATATTATTATTTGCTTTCTCAATCTTAGGTCGTTCAATAGCAATTGATTTTCCTAAAACCTCTTCCGATGTACAAATACTAACCTCTGCATGAGTTGGTTTTGCATCTGGCGGTAAAGACTTTGCTGCTTCTTTAGCTGCCTTTTCTTTCGCAGGTAAATCTAACGACGCATCTAGTACACTCTTTATTCCATCAGCAAGTCCATTAGTAATTCCTAAATACTCCTCCATTAATTTCTCAGTAAATCCTCTCTGAACATCTGCATACTGAAATCTTGCACTAGATGGCATAGCAGCTGTTGTTGTTGCTGCTGATGCCATCATTGACTTCAATGAATATTCCATCATCTTATCAATCGAAATCTTCTCATACTTAGCAATCTCTTTTGCTGCTGCATCAATTTCTGGTTCCATATCAGGTATCTTACTTGATACTGCTTCACTATACTCACTCATCTTCTTAAGATGTTTTCTAGTCTTCACAGCAAGATTATCAAGCACAGTTTGAATGGCTTTCTCAGATGACTCAACTTTTCCATCTGGTTTAAGTAAAACAGTCTTCTCCTGATAAAGATTATCCTTTACTAAATCTACAGCTGCTTTTATATGAGGAGAACTTCCAGCCGCTTCAAGAGTTGCCCCTGGTTCAGGATCAGACAAAGGAGAATTTGCTTTCTTTATTCTGGCACTCTTTCCAGCAGCAACTGCATCTTTAATCTGTGCTTTTACAGCGTCTCCAGTTAAACCAGCTGCCTCTGCTGCTTGCTTCGCACTCTGAATGTCTTTCTGTTGAGAAGGAGTTGCAGGACGATCAGAACGTAACCCTGTATCATTAAGTTTAACTCCAGGAGGTGGAGCAGCAGATTCTTGCTGCATCTCAGGAGTTTTAGGTTTTACTATAGTTAAATCTTCATCAGGTACGAAGGGTCTTGCATTTGGTTTAGGAGGGTCTTGACTCTTTGCAAATCCACTTACCCCAGTAAAATTATCCTCAGTAGTTCCAATGGTCGTCTTCAGTGGAGTCTGTTGATTATTACCAAAAATTCCCATGATGACAGGAACCTGTTGGTCAGGTCCATCCATCCAAAATCCAAAGACAAAATTACCTTGACGAATTTGTGGTGTCTGCCATGCATTAGCCTCTCCACTACCTGCCGTAACAGGATACATTACATTAGCCCAAGGAAGTTGGTCGGAAGGAATAGTTTCCTCCGACTTATCATGAACCCCAATGATTCTTACTTTATATCTACGACCCCATCCCAATGGTGTATCCTTATCAGAATACTTTCCAGGCAATATATTATCTCTCCACGTAGCATCATCAGGAATCTGACCTATCCACCAGAGAAATTGTCCTCCTAGAATCCCAGGATCAAATAGAGCTCCTCCTTCCATTTATTCGTCGTATACTCTACACTCAAAAGCATCTGGATGATCATCACAATAAACTTCAAGATGTTGATCCTGATGTCGTGTGTGATAATCATTTATCTGACCATCATTCTTATCTATTTCCTCACCCTTATGATACTCATCATAATAAGCATGAGCAGATTCTAAATCTTCTTTAGTGTACTCAAGCATACCATGATTGATATGTTCTTTATGATCCTTAGGGTCAATATAGACCTCATGGTCTAAGTCGTGTTTGATTTCAGACATACTTACTCCGTTGGTTTGCCTTTTCTTTCAGTAGAATCTCTTACTAAATTCATTTTAGTATAAGTTTCTTTAGATGTACTATAATGACAGAGATCGGCTATAATATATAGACCGCCATCCTTCTCATTAATATTATCTTTTTTCTCAGATCCTGTCAATTCAGGACCGTCAAAAAATATACTGTTTCCTGCACGTAAAGAGAACTCTCCTGGTATTGTAACACTTATTTTCGTAGAGAATAATTGATTATATCTCATTGATGATTGACTTAAGATGTCTTTAATATAAAAGTTCTGTTCTGTCTGTGATTTTTTTAATTGATTTTGAGTACCCTTAGACCAATTCTTAGGATCCTTTGAACCATCATCAATTAAAGTTCCACTATCTATACACATGAACTGAGTTCTAGAAAACTCTTTATCCTTCCCTTCCTGATTAAATTCTGTATTAAGAACAGGAAGTTTTTCTCCTGCTAATTTTAATTTCTTCTCATCTCCTAGAGCACCCTTCTCATAAGCATTAGGATTTATTACTTCATACTTATTACTAAAAGGATTAAACATAATAGTACGAGTAGAATATGCACCCATCATCAATTTATTTTGAACATTGACACGATTATCTTTCTCAGCATCAAGTGCCTTAATATCATATCCCTCAGGTTTATGACATTCCCCAGCAGGTGTGTCATTATAGATAATAGATTTCTTTTTTGGATTAGTTTCTTTATTCATCAACCAATCAATAGATTTAAACTGATATCCATCTGAAGTTTCCCATAAAAAATAACCAGCACTATTTTCTAGAGCGTCTGGGTTTCCATTACTAGGTACTGCTTTCTTAGACAACCAATTTATTATATAAAAAGGTTTCTTATTATTACCACAGAAACTATACAATCCATCAGTCTCTTCAACATCTATATCCTTTTCTGTATTAAGATAATCTTTATTCGTTTTCTCTTTCTCACCATCCTTAGTCACTTTTGTTTGTGTCAGTATCCCCTTTACATGTTCAGATATCTTTCCATCAAACCTAGTATTCACTCTTATTTTTTCATTTAAAATAAATTCTTTTGATACCAAATCTAAAGACACTAATGACCTAGTTGTGTCATCTAGTATGGGAGTAATCTTATTAATATATAAAGGATTATTATCTGCCTGAGTAAAACTAATTTCATTCTTATTATTATCTACAAATACTAACTCAACTTGCTCTTGTCCTACCATAGGAAGTCCTTCAATGGCAGTTACCCTTTTATCACCCTTCTTTATAGTATCACCAGCATCACTATAAGTTAAGCTGACTCTCACAGTATCCTGTAATATGCTTTCATAATATAGTAAACGTATAGTACCTCCACTTAAATTCACAGTCTTACTTGGATCTTCATTAGAATAAACCAGTAATTTTGTGATATTAGCGGGAGCAGCGCTCCTCATATCTACTCGTGATGACATTTAGTATTACCTCTTATTTCTATTTAACCACCTTTATACAAACTCTCATATGGATCACTCCCTCCACCCCCACTCGTAACTAATGGAGGAGAAGAACTTTTACCAGTCTGCTGTACACCACCACCACCTCCGGAACCTGAATCAACAACTATTGTTTCGGGTGCACCATCTTCATAAGAAGCGCGAGTTGATATAGAATCAATGACTCCTTGAGCACCACTCTGCTGATTGGTCGCAAGTAATTTCTTCTCTTGATCCTTAACTGCTCCTTTAGTTACTGCCTGGTCATCACCACCTTCTCTAAGATCATCAGTAACCTGAGCAGAATCAGATGATGTCTCACCTAAAGGAGCACCCTTAGATTCACCACTACCAGCACCCGCTACAGGTTCTTTCTTTTCTTTATCTCCACCGGTTATCATCTTAGTAATAGTACCCAAGTCTGGTAGAGAAGCAAACATCTTATCCATATCATTCTGCAATCCAGTCAACCCTACACCAGCAATAGCGGCATCTTCTCCTTCTTTTAATTGAGGGACAAAATCTCTGGCAAACATGTATGCATCAATACCCATCGAAACACCTGGTCCCCACTGGAATCCAGGTACTAATCCTAAAAGATCAAGTACGCCGGACGCACCTTCCAATAATCCACCTACTGTATCACCACCTGCCAATCTATCATAAGCAAATGCCAAGTTAATGATACCACCAATAACAGGTATAGCTTTACCACCAACTTTTTTTAGAATTCCTTTGGCATCTCCTAAACTTGAAACCCCATTCTTCTTCAACACCTGCATTACTTTATCAAATCCAGGAATACCTTCAAGGACTCCCACAATTCTCTTACCAACAGCACCTAATTTTTTCTTTAAAGGTTCTAAAAATTTCATTACAGGTTCTAAAACCTTCTCCATTATCTTCTGTTTTGCACCTTCCTTCATTTTATTGAAAGCATTTCCTGCTGCTCCCAAAGCATTATCCCATTTACCTTTTAATTTTGTAGCAAGACCAACAACATTATCATATTGTTTCCGAGCCCGTGCAGATATATTTTTATATTGATCAGTAAGAATACCTCCTAATTCATCACCCAACTTATTAAAATTAGGTAATAAATTTAATGCACCCTTTACAGCAGTTCCGGCTAATTTTAATCCTGATTTACCTACATCTCCAGCAAGTCTTAGTCCTTTCCCACCCAGTTCTTTTCCTTTCTGCAACCACTTTGCAAATCCTTTTGGTTTCTTTACGTCTGCAATTGCTTCTGCAGTAGTAAACTTCTTCCCAGTCTTAGGATTAATCTTGGTCTTTTTCTGTTTAAATTGATCAAGTTCCTTGTTAGACCAATTATTTTTCTTCTGGACATCTATCTCAGTCTGTGTTTTCTTTCTTGGTTTCTTAGTTTTAGTATCATATATCTCATCCGCATCCAGTTTTCTCTTAGTCTTAGGATCTACATCAAGGTCTGCTCCACTTCCCTTTGGTTTGCCACCAGGTAACTGTGGACCCCCACCCACTTTTGCTGCAAGAAGTCCAAGAGCAATGGTAGCATTGATTACTTTGTTCAGACCACCCATGAACGAATCAAAATTCTCTGCTGCTCCTTCCCCTAACTTATCCTTTACCTGCTCTCTAGTCCAATCATAAGCATCATATCCAATCTTAATAGCAGTAGATAAAACATCAACAATTCCAATCCCTAAATTAATTACAAAGTCTGCTACCTTAGCAATCAAAGGCAAAGCCTTAATAAGATGTGGTACTAAAGGAGCCAATTTGATTGCTATAAATCCCAAGAATACCGTAAGGAAAAACTTCTTTATCCTCTCCCATAAACTCTTAACTTTTTTAGCACCAGGTATAGGAAATTTAAACTTACCTTTATTATCCTTTTCTAATTGGTCTTCTGCTTTAGTCCTCTTAAGTTGTTGTTGAGTCTTCTTCTTATCCTTTGCTCGCATCTTATCGAGCACAAGAGATCCTTTTAATAAAGTAGCAACTTCAATTGTTGTCCTCTTTATATGTAAAGCAGCTTCTTTATCTGTCTTAAAACTCTTTGACCCACCACTGGCATCAGGAGTAGCAGGAATTATTTTCTTAGCATCTAATTCACTACTAGTAGCATTAGGGTTTGCCTTAACTGAATAAACAGTATCACTCTTTCCCGTCACCTTGGCAGCAACCTGAGCACCAGTTTGTTTTTTCTTTCTACCCTTGAGCATTCCTGCTCCCATCTTTGCTACAGCACCCCAAACAGCCATATCTTACACGCTTATCCCCAAAGTTCTAATTTTGGATTGAGATACCATAGCACCTGCATCAAACTGAGGTAAACTCTCAGATGGATTAAGAGAATTAGATACTCCTCCCTGTTTACCTTTTTGATTAGCATAAGCCACTGTTGACTTAGGTTTAACTGGTGGTGGAGGTGGTGGTGTTCCTGGTGGTGCTGAAATACTACCACCTCCACCAGTACGAGGTGTAGATGTAGATTGAGAACCTAATCCTGCTGCTCCACCACCACCAACAAATTTCTTCCAATAAGTAGGTACACTCTTAGGTGGTGGATCAGTTTTCCCAACCTGCTCTGCATAATGATAAAAATTACCTCTAGGTGAAAACTTAATATCCCCTGCACCCATATTTTTATATTGACTTGTCCCTTTAAAGTCTGTCCTTCCTTGTAATCTTTCTAATGCAGATACAATTCCTGCTTGTCCTGCAGGAGAAGCTAACTTAACCGCAAGTTCAGGGTCATCATATGCTTTTCCACCAAAGACGGCTTCATATTGTCCTTCTTGAGCACCAACTTCTTTAATTGTATTGGGGTATCTAGGATCAGCAACTCTATTAAGAACATTAGCAGCAACTCCATATTCATCAGAAGTACCCCGCTGTGCCTCACCACTCACAATATATGCCAAATCTTTATAATCACTCTCAGTGAGTCCAGTTAAAGCTCCCTCTTGAGATTGACCACCTAACATCTTACCAACTGCCTTCTTCACACCACCAAACATACTCTTTATTCCACCAACCAATCCACCACCAGCAGCATAAGTTACTCCTCCATCCTCCTGAGGTTTATTAGTTCCTCCACCAGCAGCATTCATTCCTTCAAGAGTATCTACACCCCATTTCTGTACAGCAGGTGCAGACATTACAAACTCACCAGGAGTTAACATAGCAGGAACTGTATCAGTATTACCACTCCCACTAACAGAACCACCTTTATTCTTTTTGTCTACTGGTCTATTACCTACATCATCTGGCCCAAGATCTTCATCATCTGTCATTCTATCCATTAACATCGCTCCACCCACAACAATCCCACCAACAGCAGCACTCTTAACAAATCCACCAACACCTCCACCACCCATTCTTGCCATTGCTTTCGCTAGAGCAGGAATAACTGTCTTCAGCATAGTAGCAGCCCATCCTATTAACTTTGCTCCCAACCCAACAATAAAGCCTCCTAATGCATTACCAAACAGTAAATATCCGGCAAGTAATGCAGGCCAAAAATCCTTAAGGAACCTTCCTATTGCTTCTACTTTCTTTGTGTTGTCTGGATTAGAGAACCATGCAAATAATTTCATGGCTATCTTTCCTAAGAAAATAGTCGTCACAAAATTAATAAGCTGCTCCCAAATACCTTTAACCGGAGCAAGTACCTTATTTGCTACTTGTTTTAGTCCTTGGAACTTACCTTCTAAATCTTTCTCTTGCTTACCTCTTGATGCTTGTTCTGCTGCTTTTCTTTCATCCTCTGCTGCGTTAGCATCTACTTGATTCTGAGCAATCAATGTATCCCTAATACCATCCATACTAGCGGCTACATCACCTAAGATACTCTTCAAACTTCCACCACCACCAGGTAACTTATCTCCTATAGGATCCTTCTTTGCCTTCTCTATATTTTTTAATATAGTAATCTTTCTAGCATTTATTGCTATGCCCTTCTTATTACTTCTTACAATACGCGCCAACTTCCCCTCACCACTCTCCTTCCCAAACAATTTGGATGGAGATATTCTAGTGTCAGTTGTACTTGGCATTAGCTTGTCGTTGATTCTCTTTCATTTGTTCCTCTTCAAGATGCTGTTGAAGAAGAGACACATAGATGTCTCGTTCCCAAGGCATCATATTTTCAATCTCTGTTAAGCTATATTTATGGTACTGCATCAACGCAAAATTAAGCCTGAAGTAATTCTCCAGGTTCATATGCACCAGGGCTACGCGAAAAAACTTGCTAAACCCTCCAGTACTACATCACTTTCAACCTTTGTCTTAGGATTTTTAACATTAATAGTATGAGATAACTTAGGCATCGTTGTAAAAAATGTTTCAATCTCTTTGAATTGAGATGAATTCATTGACTCAAGGAACTCATTCACTTCTTTCTTGGTACAATCAGCAGTTGCCCAGGCTTCATCCTCACTATAAACTTTATCAATACATGATGCAATCAACTGGAAAGATTGATCCATCTGATTCCTATCATTAAAATCAAAATTACTCTTAATAAATTCATCTAATGAAGGATACTTCATCTCCATCATAAGATTGTCATCAAGTTTAATTTTATTAGTATGTTTTTCATCACGCTGTACTTGAATATCATCAAGGTCAATCTTTACAGCAACCTCAGTCACTTCATCATCCGGACAAATAATATTAACATCAAGTTCTTCTCCAACAGATTTACCTCTGATGTTAAGGAACAAGTATTCAATATCAAATGTAGGTAGATTCTCTACCTTAATTCCTTTGGTAAGAACGCATGCTCTAAGTACTGCTTTAATTGCATTTGTAATCTGCTTATTGTCCTCACTCTCTAGAGCAATTACAAGTAACTTTTCTTCTTTAACTAAGAAAGGTCTGTACTGTATCGTCTTTCCTGTCGATGGTAGTTCCAACTCATATGTTGGCGTGGCAATTTTTGGTAAAGGCATAATATCCTATAAAAAATTTCAGTATGTTTATTTAGAATAGATCGCTGACAAAATTCTTTACAGTATTACCTGCAAAGTTAGCAACAGCATCTTGAATTGCACCACTATTAAAGTTTGCTATTTGGAATGGATTGAAACCTCCAAGTGGTGGTTTAGTAAAGAGACTAGCATCATTCCCTGTAAGAATATACCTTATATAAGTCATCTGAACGCTACACTTAAGTAAAGAAGAAGACTCATAAGAAACAGGCATGGAAGTTATTGCCAAAGGAAAACTCTTTACAAAGTCATACTTTAATTGATTCTTATAATCTCTTTCAAACTTCGTAACGCTAAGTCCTGTGGCAGTATATTCACTAGGATATCTAGACCTATATGAATAATTATTAAATGCCATCTGATTATCATTTCCTTCATCCATTATATACGATATCCACTTCTCAAAAAATTTGATAGGTATATAATTCTCAGCATCCACATAGAAAGTTAAATCAATACTCTGATCAAACTGTCTACGATAGGCATGACGTTCAGTAACTCCCTGATAATCATTCGTAATCTCAAGAGTAGCTAACTGAGAACCGGGGAGTACTGCCTCGGAACACATGAGATTTAACTTACCTTGACTGTTAGCAATATGACCACGTAAAGCATTAGGAACTCCAATCTCTACTTCAAAATGAGAAGTTAAAGCGGGTCTTAATAAATTGGCTTTGATATCAGAAACCGATTTCTTGGTAGGCATTTATAAATACTATTTGACCTTATATATTATGTATGGCCGAAAGTATCAAGAGTTTATTTAAACCCATCCATCCAAGGAAATATAAAGGAAATCCTAATAATATTATCTGTAGGAGCACGTGGGAAAGAAAGTTCTGCAACTACTGCGACCAAAGTGCAAACATTTTAGAGTGGGGTAGTGAAGAATTTTGGATACCCTATCGTTCTCCTGATGGTAAACCGCGTCGTTACTTCCCAGATTTTATCATAAAAGTAAAAGAAAGTACAGGTGACCTCAAAACATATGTGATTGAAGTTAAACCTGCCAAACAAACTAGACCTCCTCTGCCAAGGAAAAGAGTATCCAAATCTTACCTCTACGAAATGAAAACCTATGCAGTCAACCAAGCCAAATGGAAAGCAGCACAGGAATGGTGTGCCGATAGAAAGATTGAATTTAAAATCATTACTGAAAGAGAACTAGGACTTAAGTCATGACAGACTCATTCGGATTTGCTGAAGAAGCAGTAAAAGAAGAAGTTCAATTAGAACTTCACCCCACTGCACGTGTAGAAGAACTTAAAGCAAGAGTTCTAAAAGAAAATGTAAATGACCCTGAAGATATTATGCTCCTCATCATGGAGATCTTTACCATTCAGGAGATAGTTCCCCAAGCAGGTAAGTTTTATACCTTTATATACAATGCTAAGACTCCTAACATTAATTATGACCAACATCCTTTGATTGCTTGTGTAGAAGTATTCCGGTGGGGATTCAGAGGACTTAACTTTCACTGGCAAAACTATAGAAATTATACCTGGGAAGAGTTACCAGGACAACTGCATGTAGTAGAGTTCCAAGAACTCGATGAGTTACTTGCATTACAGTATGGTAAATTCATCCTAAATAACTAAAAAATAGTATCAATGTCATCCCAGGTTATAAGTGCAATGAGTCCTGTGGTTACGGGTACAGGTAGAAGTAAGACAACTGTCTATACTGCTACTAAAGTAACTGGGCCTACCGGAAACCCACCGCAATATAAATCAGAAATCATCCAGTATGATGATGCCAAAGGTTTTAACCAAACAACCATTGGTACTAGAGACCCACAGACGGGTAAAATAACATGGAATGATAATGCATCTAATAAAATCAAACTAAATTCTAAACAATTTGAGCAAGCATCAGCAGGACAAATAAAATCAGTCCAAGGTGCACTAGCAAATAATGCAGTTCAAAAAGATGCCCTCAATAAAAGTGCTGGAAAAGGTAACACTGCACAGGGATCTGGTGACAATCAATCAACTCCTACTACAAGTGGAGGTGATGCAAACGAATTTCCTAAGAAAGGAAAGGTAAAAACAAGAAGTGATTTTGGGGGTAGTAGTAATCCATTAACATTCCCAATTGATATGCCATCCACTAGGGATACTATTAAATTTAAAATGATGGAGTACCGTCCTAGTGGGTTTGGTACAGGAGACAGTATAGGACAAGCAGGAACAAGAGCAAAAGGAAAAATTATTGGAAGCGTGTTACTCCCTATACCTGCTGGTATTAGTGATACCAACTCAGTAGGATGGGGTCAAGATAGTATGAGTCCAATCCAAGCTGCAGGTGCTGCTGTTGCTATGGGAATAATAGATGAAGATCAAAAAACAGATGGTATGGGTCAGATATCAGCTGCTCTTGAGAAAATAAAAGCTAATAACCCTGAAGTAAGAAAAGGATTAGAGGGTATGATCACTGGTGCTGCCACTGGACTCAACCAACAGGCACTCCAAAGAGGAGAAGGGATGATAATGAATCCCAACATGGAATTACTTTTTAATGGTCCTTCTTTAAGAAGTTTTGGTTTTACATTTAAACTATCACCCAGGAGTCCACAAGAAGCACAAAAAGTTATTCAAATTATTAGATTCTTTAAGCAAGGAATGGCAGTAATCAGAAGTGAATCGGAGTTCTTCCTTAAAGCACCTCATACATTTCAACTAGAATATTTAAATGCAGGAAGTCCCCACAAATATTTAAATAAATTTAAAGAGTGTGCTCTCCAAAATGCCACAGTCCAATACACACCTGATGGCAACTACAATACATTTAGTGATGGTGTGATGAATTCTTATTCAATGCAACTTACATTTAATGAACTCGAACCAATCTTTAATGATGATTATGAAAAGGATACACCCAGAGATGCAATAGGTTACTAACATGTCCGACTACTTTAGAAAACTACCAGACTTTGAATATGTTAGTCGTCTCCCTGACGCTAAGATATCAGATTATATTACTGTAAAGAATATCTTTAAAAAGAATGAACTAAGACCTGATATTTTTTATGATGCCACAGTCTTTACTGAATATCAAATCCAAGGAGATGATAGACCTGATAATGTTGCCTTTGAAGTCTATGACGATTCAAATTTAGACTGGTTGGTTCTCTTATCAAATAATATTATTAATATCCAAACAGAATGGCCCCTTCTACAAAATGATTTTGATAGATTTCTCTTAGATAGGTATGGAACCTATGAAAAAATGCATGAAGTTCATCACTATGAAACCAAACACATAAAAGATAGTAGTGGAGTAACAATAGTTCCACAAGGTCTTAACGTAGCATCAGACTATTCAATTACCTATTGGGATGACGCACAACGTGGATATGTAGTAGAAACTGATGTACCTAACCCAATTACTAACTATCAATACGAATCAGACATAGAAAATAGAAAAAGAAACATCCACATCTTAAAGCCAAGATACTTAGGTATAGTAAAGGATGATATGAAAGAACTCATGGCATATAAAAAAGGTTCTACCCAGTACGTGGATAAAACCTTAAAAAGAGGAGAAAATATTAGACTATATCAGTAATTATTCCTCAGCAAGTTTCTGGAAATAACTTAGAGCATTGTCCTCATCAACACTCTCAGATGCTACTGCAGCTGCGACTGGTGCTTTACTCTTAAAGTCAGGAGTAAATGTCCCACGACCTTCACTCTCATCTTCTAGGGACTCATCAGTAAAACGACGAGCAGCAGGACGACCCTGACCTAGAACATACTTCAGACGCTTCTCCAAGTCATCATAAGACTTGAATTGGTCTGCAGCAACGAGTGCCTGGAGAGAATATTCTTTCTTCCACAGTGCTTCTAGTGCATCATCATCGTCAAGGAGAGGGGATACTGCATCGAACTCTGACTTATCATAGTTCCAGTAACCATCCTTCTTAACAATCTTCAACTTGAAGTTTGCACCCTGCCAGAAGTCAAAAGGATTGATTGGAGTTTCATCCTCAAACTCTGGTT
>VTLG01013221.1_pt1 | contig 20825 bp, 30 predicted proteins | sample 4694571 | NCBI WGS metagenome assembly VTLG01 (sample SAMN12604809, study PRJNA352737) | marine metagenome | biome: ENVO:00000447; feature: ENVO:00000209|ENVO:00000569|ENVO:01000036; material: ENVO:00002151; isolation source: viral sequences binned using virsorter ... | reverse complement strand
TAAACCTGTTGCCGTTAATCCTGTTAATTGTTTTCCGTAATCTCTTTGTAAATCTTCCACATATTGTGGTGGAAGTTGTTGTGATTGTTGTACAGCCATTATACTACCTCGCTTAACCTCTCTGATACACCAAACATCTCTTGAGCGCCAGATAAACCTTGCGTCTCTTCAGATACTTGTCCACCTTGTTCTAAATTTTTCATAACATTCTCCATTATCTCTGCGCCTTTGTCAATGTCTCCACCGCCTGCGCCTCTTACAGCATCTGCTGTAAATACAAATTCATTTTTACTTAATCTTGCTGGAACGTCATCAGCTTTTTCTTGTCCACCGATAGGTACAAAGCCTCCATCGTTTCTATAATCTTTTTCCATACCACCTAGGTCCATTAATCCGCCCTCGTCAGCTCCAATCCTTCCGCCTTGAGCTGCATACATTTGACCTACATCTCCTTGACGATATAGATCTGCTCTTTTCATAACATCTGTTATGCCACCCATTTTATCTTGAGTAGAAGTTTTACGTGCATCTTCCATAGTGTATTCTGATGGAATAGATTGACCACCAGCGTAGTATCCTATTCTTCCGCCTTGAGCACTATTTTCTCTTAGTGAATCAAGCATTTTATTAAATTCTTCTACTGATACAGGTTCTACACCTATTGATTTCATTTCTTTAATGTACTCAAGATATTTTTGTGCACGATCAGAAACATCTCCTCCCATATCATACCCAATTCTTCCACCTTGAGCTGCTCCTATTTTTGTACCGTATTCTCCAATGTAAGGATATTTTTTCTTTAATTCATTCCATGCTTCTTCGCCACCGGCTAATGCTTCTTGGACCTCGGCTCTGATTGCCTCAATATCCATGCCTTCTCCTCTAGCTACTTCTGCTAAATCAGCTATCTCAGCTTTTCCTTGTGTATATGCTGTGTATAAACCTGTTCCAGCCATTGCCCCTAGAATAATTTTACCTACATTCTCATTTACAAATTCATTTATTTTAGTTAAACCCAATTCTTCACTTCCTTTTTTTATAAATTCTTTACCACCAGTTGCAGTATTTTGAGCAATATACTCAGCAACTTTGTTGGGGTATTTTGCAGCCAATGCTTTTGCTTCAGTGGGTTTTAAATATTCACCTGTTATTGGGTTCATTGACATTCCTGCTGGAGTATCTCCCATATGAGCACCAGCTTCAAGAGCTCCTGCATTCCTACTTTTTAATACGTTCGCTAAATTAAATCTTCCTCCAAAAGGCTGTTTAGTAAATATTCCACTTTGTGGACCTACTCCTCTAAATCTTTCCATTCCCGGAGACAGTGCTCCTAAACCATAAGTCATGGCTCCTGATTTTAAACCACTCATTAAATTTCCAGTTCTATCATATGAACCTAAACCTCCAGCTAAGGCTGCGGGTAAAGCAAATTGTGGAGCTGCCATTGCTACAAAAGGAGCTGCAACTTCTGCAACCCGTGCAACTTCATTCGGTATTAATTTTCTAACAAAACTTCCTAAACCATATCTAGCTCTTCCACCTTCAGCCATGCCTGATATAGCTTGTGCTTTAAATTCTTCAAATGACATTGGTTGAAGTCCTTGCTCTTCCATATCAAAAACATGTTTTTTATATTCTTCTACTAACATTGGATCTTCAGCTGAAGCCATTTGTTGAGGTTCCATATTTCCTTCATATTTGATAGATGGAGCGCCGGTTTGTAGTGTATCTGATATTTGTAAATCTGTTATAGCCATATTTATATGTGTATTAAATGTTAAAGAGCAGGTATTTCTCCCGATGATTTCATACTACTTTGTTTTTGCAAACAAATCAAGTGGTGGCATGATAACATGCACATCTCTTTTAACATCCTCCTCCGGAATATTGGCAGCTTTTAAAGCCTCTTCATCCGGATATACTTCTCCTGTTTTTTTATTAGAAATTGTTGTTTTTACTTCAGCCGGCTCAATGACTGGTACTTCTACATTATTAATGATTGTTGTTTTCATTATGTTGTTACCTCTTTCTTAATGTTTAGATAACTAATAGCTATGTCGAAAGAATCGGAACTACTGGATTGAATTGTCAAATTGTTGCCTCCGACTACTACTAGAGGTTGGGTTAATAATTCTTGTGTTACATTAGCTGTCAGAGCAGCTGTTTTAATAGTGGTTATAGTGTTATTCACAACCGTCACTGTAGGGGTTCCAGCTGAAGTTACTAAAATAGATTTAACAATATAGGTTTCATTTACAGCAGGTAAATTTGCACCAAACATAGTAAGAGCTAATCCACTAGTACTATTATCTGTTCCTACAAATCTATATTGATTAACAACTGCCATTATTCCATAAAGAAGGCTTTAGCTTCTATCTCCTGTTTTAATTCTTCTTGAAACGTTGTATTTAATTTCTCCAACACAGCGTCTAAATCTCTGACTAAAGAGTGTGCTACATCCGCTTGATACTCGTCACTTGCTCGGGTTAATGATTGAACTATCTTGGCCATAGATTAGCTATGCCTCCTCTTCTATAATTAAATGGATTGCCACTACTACTTTTATGTGGACCATAACCGCTACCACCTGGTGCTTTATGTCCTGAGCTACTAATACTACCTTGATTCATTCCTGAATTATCTACTGATCCTTGATTGTTTCCTGGATAGTTAGGAGCACTTACATCTTGCTGTCCCGAACCAACTAAATCAATCATAGTTTGTTTTTTCTGTTTCATTGCATCACTATAATGATCGACGGCTCCATATCTTTCTAGCCACTTCTGTGCCATATCTTGTGAAGTTGCAGAACCAAATGCAGACATTCCTGGTGCATTCATCCCTTGGAAAGGTCCGCTTGTCATTTGAAATGGATTTTGTTGTGTACCTATTCCTACATTATAGTTTTGAAAAAACTGGTTATTCATTAACTTTTGTTCTGGAGTTAATTGTTGTCCTCGGAATGCTTGCTTTACTAAACCAAAACCTGGAAATCCTGCTAGAGCACTCATAGCATTAGTAACACCTCTTCCTATATTACCTTTCATGTTTCCTAATTTATTTCTCCAGTTTTCAGCACTGAATTTATAGTTTTTATTAAAATCATTAGGAAGGTTTCCTATACCATATTCTTGATTCATCATTTTTTGCATTGCATTTTGTTGACGATTATAGTTAATTGCCTCTTCCGCTTTTCCTGTATCAATCATAGCGCTATCTATTCCATAGGGTCTGTTAGAAGATATTTCTGATCCATCACCCATAGCATTAGCTTCTTCTATTAGTTTGTCCCTCTCCTGAAAAGTAAGCTCAGATCCTTCAGCAGCACTTCCAAAAATAAATTCAAGTAATTTAGATCCTATTCCTTTTTCATCTTGGATACCTTCTTCTACAAATGTTTCTAGGGATTGAATGGCTTTATCTATCTCAGCTGTATCCATATTCATTCCTTGCTGTTCTGATCTAAGATTTTTTAAATTTTGAAGTTCTTGCTTTTTTTTATTTAAAACCTGTTCAGCAGCCCAATTCGAACCTTCAGCAAAAGGTATTCTCATTATCCCACCATCAGCTGCGTGAATCTTACTTCCATAGGTATCCGTCCAGTCTCTTGCGATCTCTGGTTCGTTAGCCCATAGGTATCTTCTTTGTGCTTCTGATTTAAATGGCATTTTTATCTTCTTCCTCCTGCATGTACATCTAACCTAAAAGTTCCCATTTTCCAATTAGTATCTACTGCTGTATTCGATATTTTTACTGCAACTGATCGTCCTCTTGCTCTACAAGATTGATAGGTAGTATCTGAATCAATAGTAAAAGGGCCTAAACTAGAACTAGCTGCGGTTTGATTAGGGAAATTTCGTAAGTCTAATTCAACTATTGTATTACCTGTTTGAGTTATGAAGTCAGGTAAAAATCTACTGACCCTCATGATATGCTCTCCGTCTCCTCTAAAAGTAATTCCTTCACGTTGGTCTTGAGTAATATCAAAATCTCCAGAAAGAATATTAGCGGGGATAGCACTGGTCGTTCCACCTTTAACTTGATTTAAACCTGTTTCATGTTCAAAGTAAGTTGAAATTCCATCTGTGTTTCCTACTGTATCACAGGTATCCGTACCTGCATCATATTGAGTTGCATGAGGTAAACCAAAAACAGCTGAGTCTACCCAGGTTGTTCTAGGATAAAGTGAGTTGGCATTCGTATACCAAATAGGTCTTTGTGGAGTTGAATCTAAATAACTATACACCACACATCTATTTACTACATTGGATCCTGATGTTGGATAAAACCACATCACCTCTCCAAACAAGTTATTAATTCCACAATAGATAAATTGATTTGAAGTTGTATTAAGATCATCATAAACATAATCTTCTACTAAACAATCCATCGATTCTAGTTTACCGGTGAATCTAAAGAAACCATTATCAGACATCCAGTAAGCAGCACCGTCTACTTCAACAGATGCATTCTTTCCTATCAATCCACAGTTCGTTCCCACTTGTTCATAAGCAAACGTAAAAGGTTGACCTACAAATCTCATGGTAAATAATGAAGTATCCGTCCATACGTAAATTGCATTTCTACCTAGTTTACCTCCCATGATCCGTGAGCCGGCAGCCAGTCTTTGTGTGCCAGCGCTATTGATTGCAGTAGGTGCCCAGGTATTAATATCCTCTTGAGAAGAGAACCTTATAAACATATCATCTTGCGTAGTAATGTCTCCAATTGTTGTTTCTGTTCCAAATAAAACTAAGTGACGATCAGGAGTCGAGACTAACATATCACGTGATGCAGTTGGTGCACCACTAACAATGGTTGCTCTCGTTGCGGTTGCATTACTTAAATCAGAGTCCCATTCAAATACAGCGCCATTAAAAATTAAAGCTAAAAGAGTACTTCCTAAATTATCCAAGGACCATAGACCAGGTTCTGCAACTTTATCAGTTGTAGAAGAGGCTTGTCCCCATCCGCTATAGTCAGTAATATTTGTGATGGTTGCTCCATTACTATGAGTAGCGGCTGTTGTTCCGTTAACTCCTCTAACGACTCCGCTTAATACATTTGAACTAATTCCCGTGTAACTTAAATCCTCTGTCCCTATTCTTATTTCACTAGTTCCGCTGGTCGGAAAACCGGTTGAACTGGTTAAGGTAATTCCACTCGTCGCTGCAGCATCCGTGATGGCTCCATTTAAAGTTGTTGTTTGCGGAGCTGTTACGGTTCCTGAATATTGAGATATACCCCATCCAAAAACACCAACCTGTTCAGCTGGTCCTACGGGATAGTAAAATTTAACAGAACAATCTCCATCAGTAGCTGTGGCACTTGCAGTAGACCCCATAGTAATAGTAACTGAGGTAGTGTCTACTACTTCAGTTATCATAAAAGTTTTATCATCAAAATCAGAAGCTGAATAACCAGAACCTGTTGGAGGTGTAACACTTTCCAGTAATAAAATATCTCCTGCTGTCATTCCAGTTGTAGAAGATAAAGTAATTGTAAGAATAGCAGAGCCTGAAGTAGAAGCTAGTTTGTCAGTTAAAGCTCCGAAGTCAGTTTTAATTGGGTGGATGTCATAGTAAGCTTCACCTGTGTATGCATATAAAATTCGATTGGTTCCTATAATGGAGTATTTAATACCCTCTTTATTAACCATTTGATGCATGGCTCTAGCAGCACCTGTTAAAGAAGTGCTCCCTAATTGAGACCATCCTCCTATTTTTTCAGGAGTACCATATCTAAAACGAACGTTCTCACCCCCCGTCCACTGTGCTTCAGCGCCGGTAGGTGTAACTTGTTTATTAAATCCTGGTAGAAATCCTATTTTTTGTAGCATAAAACCCTTATACTATTAAAAGGCCCAGCTTACAAATGAATATCTAGTGCCTTTGGTTGCTTCTTTTACTTCGTGCGGATACATAAAGTTCGATGGAAATAAAAGTATATCTCCTGTTTTTAAAGGAATTTCTTTCCCTCTGCAATAAAATTCTGCTCCTTCATAATCTTCGTTCAAATTTGCAACGATAGATACTATGGGAATACCCTTTCTTTCACCATCAAAAAGACTATGAATATGATCATAGTGTTCTCTCATCATGGTGCCCACTTCATACTTATTAAACCGTAGGGGTGAAAAGTTAGTTAACCATGGCGGACTAGTTTTTTGACCTGGCCAAGAGTGTTTGATTTGATAATCCTTTAAAGCTTGAGCTAGATAAGGAGTGATTCTATTTTGTTGGTCCTGTGTACAAGACATTACATCTAACTCTTTTGTTTTTTCAGATGTAGATGTACCATCATAGTTATCCCAAATATGTTTTTTCCATTCGTTTCTGTTGCATTCATCAATCAATGCTTCACATAGTTCTACAGGTATATGGTTTCCTACGTATATATAATCTTCAGTTGTGCTCATTCATTATTTTCCTTATATCTAGATGGGTTAAACTGTCTTTACTTCCTAATGTATCCACACTAAATGTATTAAAGGATAAACTAATCCTTGTTTCTTTTCCTCTGTTTACTGGTACACTGTGCTTTAGGTTAGATGGAAATAATAATAAGTCTCCCTCGTCACATCCCAACCATAGATGATCAGAATTTAAAAGATTATATTCCTTAGGCTCAAGTTTCATAACGTGTTGCGTTGCTTTTTGAAATTGTATGGGAGGTAATGTTTTATTTTGTCTTAAGTAAAAAACACCGCTTAGAATGCTATTAGGATGCACGTGTTCGTGGTGCTTGGAACCTGGTGGATTTTTATTAGCCCAGCATTGAGTAACCATTAATCTTTGATCCGAGTTTGATATAACTTTAGTATATCGATTTAAACTTTCATAAAAGAAGTTTTTAATATTTTTTAATTCTTCTATTTCTAAAAGATAAGAGTCGTGAGATCTAAAGTTAGCATTTTCATTTTGAACTTCGTAAGGTAAATTATCAACGTATTTTAATTCTGTACTTAAATCACCTTGATACTTTGTAAGAAGTACAGGTGTTGGAAATATTTGTAATACTTCTTCTTTCATAAAAGCTAACGTATTGATTTTAGAGTATCTAAATATACATTACCCGAAACAGTGATTCTAGTTTTGTCGGTGCCATAAAAGGGATTAACGGAATGGAAAAGAGATGCTGGAAAAATTAAGCATTTGCCTTCCCACTCTTCATCAGGGAAGATTACTTCTTTAGTAAAAAATTCATCGGGCACTGTGCTACCATGATGAAAAAATGTAAGACTGCCAGCTAGATTATGATTACCTTTGGACCCAGGAGCTTTCTTAAGCATCTCTTCTGATTTAAAGGGTATTTGTATAAACATAATAAAACTAAAACAACCATCGTGATTGTGCATGGGATTAAATTCATACTGTTTCATATGGTTAACCCATAAAGCTTTCAATTTAAGGGACACACCAGTGTTGGAACAACCAAGTCTTCTCAAAGTCTTGCCAACGAAATCTACAAAAGGGTCGTATATTTTAATCATTTCAGTTATAAAAGGTTCAACCTCGGGCGTAAAATAATCCAAATTTTCCTCCCTTTCAAGATTGCCAGCTAAGTGATCATTAAACGTTTCTTGTTTTTTATTAACTTCATTTTTTAATTTATCAAATAACTCTGCCGGAATGTTTGTTTGTAAAATCTGGTTTGATAATCTATGCATTAACTAAAATCCTTTTTGTGCCATATAAAAGTTTTATAATTATCGTACATTTTTCTAAAAAGACCTATTTCCTTATCCCTTTGTTTATAACCATCTTTACCGGTTGGCTTATGAGATACTTCCATCTTCCAACTTTCTCTTTTAAAAGGAATGACCATTACTATCGGCGTCCCAATTGGAACTATTTTTGTATCTTCTTTAAATTCTTTAAAAATGCATGGAAAATTTATAGGTAAATTATATGTATCAGTATCTACTACTCCGCTTACAGGTCTAAAATAGGGATTGACACGATTCAAGGGAGGAATAAATAAACAACTATACCCTGGAGGAGTTCTAATAATCCATGGCGACGTTATTTTAATTACCTGTTTCATATCATCATATTCATAACCATCTTCTGAAAATTGATCAGATATATGCTGTTCTAATCCCATATATTTTTCGTTAAGAAGAATACTTACTTGGTCAGGATAAGTTAGTTGTATAAGTTGATCGTCACCCTTCATCTTTTTCATAATACCTATCTCCCAACCAGTAGTCATTATATAACCCATAGTTAAAGCATCTAGAAAAGGCATACATTTTTTTACTGTTAACTGGGTAATATCTTTATTATTAAAGTTAGGCATTTTTTTATACCACTCTGGCATAATTTTTTTAGAAGGGACAGGAGGTTTCATATACTCTTCAGCCTCTTTTCCTAAAGTGGTTTCAAATATTATTTTTTTCGTTGTAAACATTTTGGTATACCTAAAAATTCTCTTCCATCAAATTTATTTTGTTTTGCATTTTTATGTGTGACATCGTTATAGTGTAAAAAAACTTGAGCACATTCTTCACCATGTAAAGCATAGCGCCAATGCTCTATTTTTTCACCTTTATAACATAACATATCTCCTACATTTAAGTCTATTCTTGTTCCTTCTTCATCTTTTCCTCCAGTATTATCTACATAAATAGGCCATCTTGTTCCCCCTAAATGAAGAGTAGCAGATATCTCACAAGAAAATCTATCTTTGTGTCTTTCTAAAATATCTCCATTTTTATACAATCGTGCATAAGTGTAATTTTCATATAGTTTTAAATCTGTGGTTTTTTCTATAAGAGGTTTTAATTTTGGAAGTAAAGAATCCATTGCGATATCTCCATAACAGGAATAAGTATCCTCAACTTGACTATCATTAAAAGTACCCCAATAATCTATAAATGGAGAAATAAGTTTTTCTCCTAACATCAGCTCAAATCCTTTTCTTTTAAGTTTAAAGTACTCATAAATAAACTCGCAAAGCTCTTTAGAAACTGCTTCTCTTATAATAATATAATTATCTTTCATGTAAATAAAGGTCCCCCACTCCAAGCAACTAATGAATGTCGAGTTCCTTTGGTAACAGGTTTTACTCTATGCCAAACATATGAAGGAAATATAATTATGGTTCCTTGTTCTTTAAATTCATCTTTACTGATTATAGGAGGATTAAACTGTCCCTCGGGAGAAGAATTTAAGCTTTTTATTTCAAGCTCACCTCCTTCATATTTACTAGGATCTGTCAAAGCAACTATCAAAGATAATTTTCGACAATGCTTTTTTACAATAGTAGACTCATCTTCTTCAAGATCCATATGCCACTCATAAAATTGATTAGTACTATAAGTAGTAAATTGCGCCTCTTCTATATTATTTAAATTATATTGAAAAATATCTCGATTAGCTTTGTGGAATGGTTTATTAATCCAGTCCCATATCCATGGGGCTTTTAGCCAACTTATCTTAGAATCCCTTACGTTTTTATCTTTTCTATTTTTACCTTCGGCTCCTACTACTCCATCAATGCTTAACTGGTTTTTACCGTACTTAACAATTTCATCACATACATGTGATGGAACTCCTTGTTTCCAAAAAACATAATCTTTTAATATCATTTTTCCTTTATAATTCTTTCTTATATCAATTTGCCATGATTTGCAAATTGACAGGGCCTTAATTTAAAAATTAAGTTGCGTCTTCACCTGGTTCTAATAACCTATCTGGGTCTGACTCAGAATTCCGAGTAGCCCATCTATCAGGATATTTTGGCCAAGTACTATCTAAAATTGGGTCAGCGTTTGATGGCATATCTCTTAATGCTTGACGGTATGCTATCATTTTATCAGTCAGTGGGACTGCTGCATCAGCTAAAGCATGAATATCAGTATCCTTAAGAAGTATATCTCTGTGGAATCTAACTTCGTCTTGTGTCCAAATTTTTTCTTCATGTAATGTTTCAGTACCTGCATCTAACCACCAACCTACTTGTACCTCATCATTTGGACATTCTATGAATAGAGAAGCTTCTTTAGAGTTTGAAGGTAAAACATCTTCAACTCTATGTACTCGATTAGTTTCAATATGAATTTCAATATATTTCATGATAGTTAAACCACAAATTCTACTACTACAACTCTACCGTCTCCACCGCCTTGTTGTGCTCCAGCAGTTCCTATTGTAACAGGTACACCCGCAGGTGCATATTGAGGTGAATTAAACAATGCTCCGTGAGCACCACCAGAACCAGCACTAGCGTCTACAGGGCCTCCGCCCCCTCTACCCGCACCAGATAAAGCTCCTATATTATTATATTGTTGTCCGCCGATATTAGCACCTTGACCTTGTGGTTGTCCAGATTGTCCTCTTCCGACAGACCACCAAAGTGAATTTGAAGAAGTTCCAGAAGAACCATTTTGATTTCCAGATTGTCCTGTTCCATTACCACCAGGAACAGACATTAAAGTTCCAAAATTTGTTGTATTACCTGCAGTGTTTGCATTTTGATTTGAAGCACCTCCACCGCCACCAGCACCCAATACTTGAATAAAATTGCTACCTGAAGCTGCGGTAAAAGTACCGGGACTATTAAAAGTTGTTGTTACATATGTTCCACCACCACCAGAACCAGATTCCGCAGAGATAACTCTACCGTCTCCATCGACTGTAACAGTCGCTGATGTGTAAGTACCTTTTGCTAGTTTAATTATTCTAGGCATATGTTAATCTCCTCCTTTATTAATCAGCCATTTCACTATAAGAAACACTCCATGATAAATCAGAAGCAGTTCCTGCTGTGACAGCAAGTAAATCTGTTTCATCTAACCATAAAGGTCCTGTTGAATCTAAAAAGCTTAATGTTGAATCTGCTGGAACGGAAATTGTACTTGCTATTTTATAATAAGTACTTCCGTTATCATTGCTAATTTCTAATGTAACATCACATGCGTTAGTTCCATCTGTATTAGCGATTAAAATTGTATCTACTTTGGCAGCGTACTCTGCAGTAACGTCTATCATAGTTGTTCTACTTGTATCGCCTAGATTGCCCATAGCATTTTTAGGGGTTATCGTTGCGACAGTAACTAAATTTGGTGTAGCCATTTTTTATTCCTCTTTTATTATTACTAGAAAATCATTGCCATTGCAATAGCTTTTCCTACTGTTGATATTTCACTTCCATTATACTGTACAGTCCCTGTACCTTTAGGTACTAAATTAATACCTACGTTACTATCTCCTCCAGAAGCCGTAAAAGATGGGTTACCTCCAGTAGCAGCATTAGCGTAAGTAAGCTCATTAACAGCTGATCCTGTTGCTGTCAACAGGAATAATTCATTTCCGCTAGTATCTAAAATGGATGTACCAATTTTAGGTGCTGTTAAAGTTTTGTTAGTTAAAGTCTGTGTGCCTGTAAGAGTTACATCACCAAAAGATGAAGTAGCATCTACTATATCAGGATTAGTTCCATCATTAGCCGTAGCATAAACAATTTTAGTTCCTTTATCAGTAGCAGCCCAAGCTACAGTACTTCCTGAACCAGAAGCATATTTAAATGTAACTGTGTAAGAACCTGATGAGCCATTTTTAATTATATAAAAATCTTGAACGTCAAGAGGAATTGTTACAACAGTAGCTTCACTAATTGTTCCTGTGAACTCTATAACTCTGTGTGCAAGGACAGCACCTGTTGATCCATCTGAAACAGATAAAGTAGTGGGAGTTGATGTTATAGCTTGTGTAGTATAGCCACCAGCTATTTGTTCTAAAATTTCTAAATTCGTATTTGTTTTTGTTCCCCATGTACCGGCATTTTCGCCAGTAGCCATTTTTTCTACGCCGAGAGGGGTATAGGTTGATGCCATAATTTTCTCCTAATTCATATTATTCGTTTTTATATTTTGTATTATACATAATGTCAACATAGATTATGAAGAAGTTATAGCAGTATAACTCGCTGATTGTGTTGCTGTCACTCCGCTATAGCTGGCACTCTGAGTTCCAGTAATTGTACTATATCCTATTGGAGCTACGTTTCCAACACTAGCAGTAGCAGAGACCCCAGTTAATCCAACCACATCAGCAGGAGCAATAGCACCTACCGAAGCGGTTATACCTAATCCACTTAAGCCAATTGACATATTCGTAGGACTAATTGCACCTACCGAAGCTGTTGCTGATACTCCAGAAGGAGTAACTAATTGAGTTTCAGTTACTTCAATTTCACCCACAGATGCAGTAACACCTAATCCTGTTAAGCCTACTACATCAGCAGGAGCAATAGCACCTACTGAAGCTGTTGCGCCTACACCAGTTAATTCTACACCAATTGCAGGAATAATAGCACCTACTGAAGCTGTTGCATCTACTCCTGTTAAAGGAACTCCTATTGCTGGAACAATAGATCCTACAGAAGCTGTTACACTTAATCCACTTAAACCAATTGCCATTTCAGTTGGAGCAATAGCACCTACTGAAGCGGTTGCGCTTAATCCTGTCGGTTGAACTAATTTATTAAATGAATCTCCCCATGGTTCTTCACCCCAACCATTTCTACCCCAACCAACTAAAGTTCCAGCATTATCAAAATCGCCAAGTGCAGATGTTAAACCTAATCCTGTTAAAGGTGCAAGTGTAACCTGAACCGTAGTTAATGAACCTAATGAAGATGTTAAAGTTGAAGGAGCAGTTAAAGAAACATCAACTATGTCTTTTGCGTCTACACTACCAACACTAGAAGTGGCACCGACACCAGTTAAAGCAACTGAATATTCTACACCCCAACCAGAATTACCCCATTCTTGTCGACCCCAACCTTCTTCGTTAGCTGCTATTAAAGAACCTACTGAAGATGTTAAAGTTGATGGTGCGGTTAAAATTGTAAGAGAAGTTAGATCAAGAGTTAATGACCCTAATGAAGATGTTACACCAATACCAGTTAAATCTGCTGATACAAATTGAGCGGCTACGACACTACCAATTGAAGATGTTAAAGCTGATGGTGCACTTAGTGCAACTGAATATTCTACGCCCCAACCAGAGTTTCCCCATGCTTGTCTACCCCAACCTTCTATGTTATGAGCTTCGACAGCTCCTATTGAAGAGGTTAAAGTTGATGGTGCAGTTAAAGAATTGGTAACAGTCTCAGATTGCCATGAATTGGCTCCCCAAGTATTATTACCCCAGGTTGCTGCCATAAGGAGTTCCTCCTTATGCTATTCTTACTATCGCTGTTGTAGCTGCTGCTGCTGGAAATTGAATTGTAAAAGTTCCACTAGAAACAGTTTTATCTCCACCAAATGCTACTGCACAAACTGCTGGATCACCACTAGCTGAATCATTAAAAATTAAACAACCATTCGCTGTAAATGAAGCAGAACTCCAACTTGTATCTGCGAAATCACAAACTGCTGTTGAAGAATCTAAAACAGGTGTAACACTTGTTAAAGCGTTTCCTTTAGCTGAGTATGCCGTTCCAGATGAATTCGTAATTTCATTAGATGATGAGTAAGCTGTAGTAGATGCACTTAATGTCGCTGAACTTGTATACAATGCTAAGTTAAAAGTATTTCCAGATGTAGCTGTAAAATTGTGTACTGCTTTTAAAATTTCTGTTTTAAAAGTGTTTGCTATTGCCGATGTTATTGCCATAAGTTTTCTCCTAATTATTGAGGCGGTGACTCGATTGGTATTCTTATTGTTCCATCCGTGTAATCGTCTCGTCTTCGTCTTCCAATTTGCATCGCTGCAAACTTCTGTAGTTCTTGTTTATATTTATTTTCATATAATGTCAACATATCCATTGGACCTTTTAAGAATCCATAGGCTTCAACCAAACAGGCATATAGTAACCCTTGCGGGAAGTATTTACTTATATAAGTCCCAGAAGTATTAGTCCCTAATCCTGTTGGCATTTTATTATAGTAAATTCTAAATTCGTAGTTAACATCTGGAGTAGGAGCCAAATATATAGAACCAGAAGTAGTATCAGTAGTTCCGGTTGCTCCACCAAACATGGCGTAATACTTAGGTTTTCCTGTAACATCCGCTCCTGAAGTGGTTGATCCTTCTGGACCCGTTAATCTTCCTACGTATTCAGATAAGAAAGTTTGGTCACGTCTCTGTAACCACGTACCTTGCTCAGTGGTATTTGATGCATTAAATACTTCAACACCTCTTACAAATAAAGTTCCAGCTGGAACTCTGACATTATTTACATCTGCAGCCAGGGTTCCTTCTGAAACCAATCTATCTGAGTCCATAGGACAATCTAAATTAATTCTATATTCAGAGTTTTCTATAAATCTACCTAGAAGAGCACCAGTAAAAACACCACTATCTACTTCAGTATAACTTCTAATGTCGGCTTCTAATGCTGAAAGTGTATATCCTGCCATTATGCTTCTATGGTTACCGGTCCAACGGACACTGGATAACCTCCTCCTTCTTTGTCACCTGCCGTAGCAGTATCAGTATTTACAACAAAATAAAACCAGTCAGTTGTAAAATCTGTATCTCTAGCACCAGAGACATATTTTCCTGTAGTAATAACATAACCAGCTGCTAATGCAATTTTAGCTCCTGTAATTCCATCCCAACTAGCTGGATCTGCATATTTTCCTGCTGTTGTTGGCATTCCTCTAAAACGATAAGTGTCCCCATTAGTTAAACCATGATTAGGTACATTAACGTTTATATAAGCAGATCCTGCGCCATAAGTTATAAAAGGATCAAAAGGCATTAACTGTGGAACTGCTGGGGCTGTTCTTGAAGGTCTTGCATGTTCTAAACCTTGAGGATCAGCTCCTATTGGATGAGGTTCTAATTGGGGTTGTTTAACTTCAAACTCAGAAGTATGTACCCACGCACCAGTCCATTCCTGCACCATTTCTTTATATGGAAATGCTGCACCAGACCTGTCTGATATTGCAAGTGCTCTTCTACCTTTTGAAAATCTAGCCATTATATATTCGGGTAATAAGTTTTAGGGGTTATATAAGTACTAGCTGCAGAACCATCTTCTGATAATGCTCTAGCAAATTCATCTTCGTATAATAATTTCATTTCTTGTGTTCTTTGTGGTGCAAACTTCATAGATAGATAATAAGATAATCCTGAGATCATTGGTGGAATAAATCTATACGGGGTATCGGTTGCATTACTATAAGCTCCTACATCTTGAATTCTTTTTACAAAATAAACATTTAAATAATTATCGGCAGCTGTTGAATTAGGTAAAGGATAAATAGTTATTGTAACTTTATCTATAAATCTTTGAACCCAATATTGAGAAGGAGTTCCAAGTGAAGCTTTATTAGCTGTTGCTGAATAAGCGTCTCTTGCAACTTTAGTTAATCCAATATCTGACTGAGAAGTGGTATTATAATTTTGTCTATATGTAACATTTAAAATATCAGTAATACCATAAATATTAGTTGTAGGAACTGTTGTTGCTTGTGGTGAAGCGGCAGCAGCTGCTGCACTATCAACAGAGTTTCTATAAAAAGTATAGACCCCCATTCCTTCATCAGTTGCATCTACATTGGTAGAAGAACCTACTATTAAATTAATATTAGTATTTCCTACTTCCCAAAAATGAATTCCTCTATTTCCCCATTCTTGAAAAAGAATGTTTAAAGATCGTCTCGCGGTTTTAAGTTGATGACCTGCAGTTCCTACTAAACCGATACGTTCATATGCATCAGTTATAATTTCATCAATAGAAAAGTCTTGGTCAAAACTATATGCTCCAGAAGTAGTGTTTGCCATTACAATTCCTATCCATAGTAAGCTACAAAATGATCACAATTCGCTAATACGACATAAGCACTTGTGCCACATCTAACTCCGTTTCCACCAAATGAATAGTTAAAACTTTCATTAGCTGCAGAACATCCTTTAAGATGTGTTACTAAAAGATCAGATGCACTTGTACCATCATAGATTTTTATTTCTAAATCAGCTCCAGATGCTTGAGCATTAATACTAACCAGTCTTACTGGTCCAAGATTAGCAGCTGATCCAGCTATATAACCTTGCATTTGACCTGTGCTAGTTAAAGCTACGGAAGCTTTAACACTCGATACCATTGTACCCATAATTTTCTCCTTAAGTGTAAGCTCCCGAAGGAGCTCACATTATTTTATTAACTTAGGTTTCTATTTTGAAGGTATTGAACCGTCAAAACACCAGTGCCACTACCGCCGGCAACAGAGTCATAATAGATAGTAACATCAGATGTACCAACGTCTTTCCAATTTGCTTCTGTTCCAGTATAGGCTGCAGTTACTCTGTGATTTCCCACAACTGTAGCTGGTAAACCATCACAATACAGATCAGCATCACTTGAACTACCAATGTCCAGTGTATTAGTTCCACCATCCCAAGCAGTCTGTATCAAAACATAAAAATTAATGATTTGGCTGTTTGCTGGGATAATAATACCGCTAGATGTATTAGCAGCAAGTTCAGTAATCGCTGCTGACTGAGCGCATACTAATGTACCAATATTAGCTGATGATCCTTGTCTTATTGTTCCGGCTTTTACTGGTCCGGAAAATGTAGTTGTACCCATAATATTCCTCCTAGAATATTTTAAATGTAGTCCCTAGGGGATAGTCGACTATACGCGTCTACATTTAAGTTTTGTTAAAGTTTGTATAGTATTTTATTTATATGATAGTTTTTAATAGAGTGCAAGAGATCCCTGCATAAAAGTACGTTTTCAGCGATGTGGCTTTTATCTAAGTTGCCACAGAAACTTGGGCAGCTGAATCACTGATTTTGTTTTCTCTATCAGCAATTTTGAACTCTTCAGCTTTGATCTGAGTGATGATACTTCTAATCTTCTCATCAATTTCGACCATATTAAGAGTATATTTTCCGTGTTGATTATACTCATACTGCCACCCTAACTCCAAGGACCGTTTTTGTTTGTACAGGTCTTCGGTCATTTATAACCTCCTCATAGGTTATTCTACGGGTGTCTTTAAACATTCCCGTTTTGTCCCATTTTACACTCTTTTCTCCTAGCTTGTCAAGGATTGATTTCTCAATAGATTCAGCATTATCTTCCGCTAATACTTCAAATTTAGCGTGATGATCGTAAGCCCATATATTTACTAGGAAATTTCTCATTTCTCACCTTATGTTTAAAATGAGGCCGAATTGTGTTCGGCCTCATTAATTAGTTATTACGCACCTTCAACGCCGAAGATACCTCTAAAATCGGATACGCCAAAAGCGTATCTTTCTCTAGCTTTGTATCTTACGTTACCAGTATCAAAGTCTCCTTCCATTGATGTACTCAATGGAGTTCTTGAAAACATTTTCATACCGTTTGGAACGTCTGTAATGATGTACCATGAATCAGAGTCAGTTAAAAAGTTATTAACTCTATAACCTTGTGGGATCATTCCCATACTGTTGATTGCATTGATGTCATTATCAGCTGTCTGAGTTCTACCTTGAGATTTCATCAATCTCTCAGCATTGAACTGATTTGCAGAAGGAATTATCATTTTAACTCCTTTAGCTGCAATTCTCAAACCTCTTTCGTCCGTCATTGCAGCGATGTCTATTAAAGACTGCTCCAATGATGTTTCGTTAAGGTCCGCTTGAGTTGCTAAAGTGTTTGCAACATTAGGTCCAGTTGAGCACGTATGTGCTGTACTGAATAATGCTACTCCATCACCAGATTTGAACGTAGCTACGGATACTAATCCGTTGTTCAAAGGTAATGCGCCTTTAACTTCTTTTGCGTTAGACATAGATCTTGCTAATGCTTTTGTATATCTAGAAGCTAGTCTATCGTAGAGATTATCTTCGATAGCTTCTTCAGTTATAGCGAAAGCAAGCGCGATCGTTTCCATAGTGTAACGTGCAGTGTAAGTCTCTTGCGCTTCATCGTATGAAATGCCTTGACCTTCTGCTTTTACATTTGCGTTAGCGAATCCAGATAACATTACTTCTTCTTCAAAAGCTCTGTCAGATGATTCGGTTACGTATACTTCGGCAGACTCATTGTCATACCGTTTGTACTCCAGCCCAAATAGTGCATTTAGGCCTGGTTCTAGTTCTTTAACTAGCTGTGCTCGTGATATTGCCATTTCTATATGCTCCTATATTGTCCAGTCATTACCCACAGTTTGAGAGTTCAATAAGTATTGTCCAAGATTCTGAGCAAAGATCATTGAACAGAATTGTGCTGTTTGATCACTGTTGCTCGGGTCCTCAGAATTTCTTATGATTCTCCACTGTTGGGTTTTGTCATCGATACCACCAATGTTCATTGTATTAGTACACTGTCCAGAAATTTCACTTCCTGTTGGAACAGCTGCTGCGAAAGATACAGTTCTACCGACGTTTGCCTGTGTAACTGCTGCAGAAGTTGATCCCATGAAAAGTTGGAAAGGGTTATCTATTACAAAACAAGTAATATCTTCACTGTTAGCCGGAGTAATAGGTTGGTTGTACCAGTTCGCCCACGTCGGCTTCAAAGTTGTCGCCGCATTGTAGAAGATACCGTTGAACACACCTATAGTTGCGAATGTCGCTGTACTTGACGCCTCAACAATGTATCCGTCCTTCATTCGAACAGTACATCCTTGAAATAAATCGTCAGTATCACCGGCATCTATATAGTATTTGCCTTGTCCTTGAGTAGCTGGTGTTGAACCAACTGTACCCACAGAAATCAAACCAAATCCCACTGTGTTACTATTTGCCATAGTTATTACTCCTTTGTCTATAAAATATAGACGGGTTTATATTAATCGATAGTAGGGAATTGGTTGTTATCCCGAGAATAGTTAAAAAATTAACTTTTCTTTGTACCACCGAAGGTTACGCGAGATTGTCGATCAATATCGATCGGCATACTCTTATGTTGTTCCCTAAGCAAGTCGGTTTCAACAGCTTCATCTTGACCCTCAGTAAGTTTTTTCTGATAGTCAACTCTTTGCTGCGCGAGTTCTTCAGGTATCCTAGCCAACAATAGGCCTCCTACTCCAATCACCCCAGCGTATTTACCTTCGGCAACTACAGGATAATCAGAATCAGAATATTCATCAGCTCTCACTAATTCATATCCTTCTCTAAGTCTTCCATAAATATTTTTACTATCTATGAAGCCTACAGATTCTGCTCTTATCCATCTGTGCCTAAAGCCATCAGGCGCTTTGGGTGCATCCAGAGAGGATGGTGGCTTGTACTCTTTTGGACGTTCAGTTTTTGTCCGAGTAACAGCCGCACGAGAAGTTGTTTTTTTGTCTTCTTTTTTCATATGCTTATGCCTCCTTCGTGAGTTTTAATTGTTTTGCATATTCTTCGAGTGGCACACCTAATTTTTTAGCTATTGCTACTTGAGATGATGTGAGTCTCATTTGTTTGCGACCAGTCTTTGCACTTCTATTCGCAGAAGCCACCGACTGTACGGGTCTAGTCGTTTGTGTATCTCCACTATTATCAAATTTATGGGGAAAGTCAACTCTTATCCGTTTGTCAACTTCTACATAATATTCATTTGATTTAGGGTCATAACCTTCTTTTTCTACTAGATCTTTGTGAATCTCAAACGCAGTAAAAGTCATAGCTCGGTTAGTACCAAACCATTTATTTTTACCCGCCCAATCTTCAGCCATAGGATCAGCTTGAGGTAATGACTGTGGAGCTTGTTTTGGTAATTGTCCACCGTCAGATAACTGTACAGGTTTCTCTGCCTGTTCAGTTTGTCTTTGTTTTAGTTTAGCATTATCAAACGCAAGCTCTGCTATACGTTTGTTTGCTTCGACTTGAGCTGGTGCATCACCTGATTCAATGGCTCTTGCAAGATCTTTTTGCGCAGAATCCATTCCAGTTTTAACACTGTCTTCAAATCTTTTAGTATAATCAGCATCGACTTTTTTAAATCTCTCCTGATCAACTCTTCTTTTATTCTCTAAAGCTTGAGCATATTCGATAGCAGCGCCTTCTCTACGTTCTGCTTCTCTCATCTTACGAGTAAGTTTAGCAATACGTGATTGAACGCCTTTACTGTAATCCTCTAGTTTAGAGTCATCTTCTTTTTTCTCTATTTGTGTTTCTTGTTTTTCTGTTTCTTGTTTTTCTGTTTCTTGTTCCGGGGCACTTGTTTCCTCTTTAGGCGCTTCTGTTTCAATAACAGATTCGTCTTTTGTTTCTTCAACAGTTACATCTACTTCAGGTCCTGAAGTATCTATATCTACTGTTTTCTTGTCTTCTGGCATAGTTTTCTCCTTGTCTATGTTTAGTATTTATGCAAGATATCCTCTGGATTCTCGACTGTTGCTAAGACTTCATCGTCATTTAGCATTCTAACTTCCCCACCTTCAATATTGATTCGTGATCCTGAATAACGAGCAAAGACCACCCAGTCACCAACCTTGCACCATGGACCTTCTGGATAACGTTCCTTATCCTGATAGCATTGTGGTCCCATCGCTAATACGTTTCCGCATTGTGATGCAACTTGTTGACGTTCTAATGTTGATTCATTTATAATAACTCCACCTTTAGTTTTCTCATTCATTTTAAATGGTAAAACTAAAAGTCTCCAACCTGTTGGTTGAGGTAATTTTGCTTTTTCGTTTGTAACTTCTTTTTGTTCTTCGGATTTTTTTAAGCCAACTAATTCTTTATTTGGTGTGATTATTTGTGGGCTTTGCGCCGTTGATATTGATGACTGTGCCTTTTGACTCATTTTGCTCCTTATCGTCTAGCAGGTTAGAGACTTCCTGTTTCACTGATTCCAGTGCATTAATTTGTCCTATTATATACTTGTAAGTTTCCATATTGTCAACCCCTCCGGACGTGACGGAAATTGCCAATTGCTGT
>VTLG01008902.1_pt1 | contig 20828 bp, 33 predicted proteins | sample 4694571 | NCBI WGS metagenome assembly VTLG01 (sample SAMN12604809, study PRJNA352737) | marine metagenome | biome: ENVO:00000447; feature: ENVO:00000209|ENVO:00000569|ENVO:01000036; material: ENVO:00002151; isolation source: viral sequences binned using virsorter ... | reverse complement strand
TCGTGCTTTATAAACTTAGAGGTCTGCATCTATTCCAGACGCATCTTCCGCAAGTTCTAGCACTCGCACAGCGTTCAGATAGGTTGGCGTACCGTGTACTGGGTGCGCTGGGCCTGTCTTGTAACTAATGCGTACCTTAGAACCTCGAGGAATGTCCCCTGTAAACGGCTTATCATTGGCGTCAATGATTTTCACTGGAAACTTGCTGGCAAACTTTCGCTGTGCCATGTTCTCGTACTCCTTGATCTTGACACCCTGGGCAGACAACATTTCTGCCGTTGCGTCATCCAGAGTACCCGTCAAGGTAAACCGTCCAGTATCCTGCCCCTGGTAAGTCTCAGTCTCGAGCAAGTTACTAAACGCTACCTTCATTTCTGCTACAGCCATCTATAGACTCCTGTGGTTATTGTAGTTACTAAATATGAAACTTTAAGAATATACATTATGTTCATTCCCTCGCTTCATAGGTATATTATACCAGATTTTCAAATCAGCGCAACACCCCCTAGTAAAATAATTCCAATTCAAGATCATCTAGCTGCACTTCGTCTAAGTACAGCGACTCGTACTCGAGAGCAATTATCGCTCTGTTAGAGATAGTGTAACAGGTGTTGCATAGGTCGATATGCTCCCCTGTCTTATGATCTTTTCTCGACAACTCAATGTCGCTCAATGGGCCGCTATTGCACGCCTTGCATCTCATTAGTGGATCTCCCTATTAAAAAATTCTTTGTGCATTTCTGCTATTTCTTCGTCGCTTTTTTTGAGTAGTGTTAACGCGAGCCAACTTGTGGCAGCGTTGCACACCTCTGACACTGTCATTGTGTTAATACGGTACTCTATCAACTCGTTTTCCTGTATGTCTCGCACTGTCAGGTTTTCGGGTTCTCTGCTGTCCGTAACGTCTATATTGTGGGATAGTTTGTCGCTCATGCTGCTAATAACTCCATAGTTGGTTGTCGATGTTCAGGCCACACCATGTCAATGACCTGTGGCTTGTACTGGAAATAGTATACACGATAGCCGTCCAGACTGCTAGCGCGTTTACATTCGTCAGGCATACACTGTGGTGGATCTGTCCACTCTATGTCAGCAATGCCCATAGGTGGCTCAGAGAGTGCCTGTGCGCATTTTTGCCAGGTTAGGTGTACCTTCCCATAGCGTTGTGTGTATTCATCCGACAGCGCCTCAAAATGCCTGTATAGCCATCTGTATTGTTTGGCACCACTACGCGCCCAGATAGTGCTAGGATGATTCCTGTGCGCTACTTTGTAGGGTACGTCATGGTTGCCTAACTCATGGTGCGCAGTGCACAGCATCTGTGCTGACTCGAGTATCATTTTAACAACGTGTTTGTTGCATTGCATCTGTGCTGCCCTCACTGGGCATTGGTCAATGTAAAAGATGTTCATAGTTACCCCTTGTGATAGTGTCCTGCTTTAATCTCTGCCTGTCGCATAAATACGCCAGGCGTGTGCATTAATTCCCATGCAAAACTTTCGTCATCTATAGCACTCTCAATTAGATGTTCCTCGAGTAGCCTGTGCAATGCGTCGTCGCTGAGATTGTCCACGATATGATACACGGCGTCAGCTAGGTTCTCTAGGTATTGTTCTCTATACTCACAACTCATATTGTCACCACTTCTAATTCTGTTTCAATCCAAACCTTAGCGCCACACGGTAGGGGATTATGAGGCGAGTATATAACCTTTGCAATAGTTTTTCCATCCTCGTCCACTATAGCCGCATGGTTAGCTTTACGGTTTTGTCTGTAGTCTTTTACTGTCAACACAGGCCAATCGCTGCCTTTGGCGTTTGCTTTTATACTGTGTTGGTTAACGTGTATGCGTGTTTTCATGGTTTACCCTAGTAAGTACGTTTCGATTAAAAATAATACACCAGCAAGTGTTAGCAATGCAACATAGGCAGTGCAAAAGTTTTTTATAGCGTCCCATATCATATCAAAATCCCCAGAGTGTTAGCGTGTGTTCCCAGTCTAACGCCAGCAGCAGGAATAGTCCAGCAGCGAGCGCGTAGTGATACCAGTGTATTGTTTCGTTGTCCATTATGCTACCTCGAGTAATGTTATAACCTTAGCCATTGTTTTACCGTGTGCAGGGTATGCTATCACAGGAACATTTTTAGACCAACAGGCGCGACAGGTGCCACATTTACCGGCGCGTTGGTATGCTTCGCACACTGTCATGCTGTCCGTAGCATGGTCTGGTGTAGGTATAATGGTGCTGGTAGTCTCGCCAGCAATAACGCCGCCTTGCACACTGTCGGACGATAGGCGCACGACTACATTAGGCAGTGACTCCATGTCAGCAATTACGCCGGCAAACTTGTCAAACTTGTGCATACGTGTCGGTAGCCAATGTTTCACCCAGGGCGTGCGTTGCATAACTTCTAGGATCTTGTGCGCGAGAGGCAATACTGCCATATCGCCAGAGTCAAACCAGCGAAAGTATCTGTCATTGTCTAACTCCGCCACCATGTCATCAACCCATTCATCACGCCGCCAGTCTGCCCAGTTGTGTAGCCTGGGCGCTTTGACGTTAGGAAACCTGTAGTTGCCTGTGGTCGCATAGCAACCCTTGCACGCATCGACTAGTGAGCCATCAGCATTTTTGCTGCCTGGGCAAGTGTCAAGTGCCTGTAGTGACCAGGAGCGACACGGCATTTTGGATGCTTTCGATAGTTTGACCATTGTTTTGTCCCTGTCTGTAAATATATGTGCTGAATGTTACCAGTGCTGACTACTGTTGCCAATAGTCAGCCATAGAACACTACGCCGCTGTTGTTAAGTCTATTGCCACTGGTATTCCGTATTCTACTACCGCATCATTAAAGAACCATCCCAACTTGTTTTTGTAAAACCATTGCTTTAACTGTTCTACAGTCTCTGGGAAATCATGCTCTGTGTTGGTTCCTATTTCTAAATATGCTTCTATAGCGCGAGAAACTTTGTTGTATTCTCTGCCATAGTGTAACTTTGTTTCCCATTGGTCTAGCCCAGCGGCACCATATTGGTCTGCGATTTGCTGTCGAATGTTAGACAGTGTAGTAAATGTGCTCATGTTGTCGTCCCTGTGTTGTTGTGTTGTGGGCGTATTATATCGACATCGGTAAATCCGTCTAATAACATTTTGATATATGTATATAACTATATGGTAGTTGCAATGGTTTGTATTGTGTGCTGGGGATGACTATGGGGTACTATACTGCCCCTCACTTGTCAACTCTTGTGTTCTCTTGTCAACTATGGTAAACGCTAGCGCCTAACACGCCACGGCCCCATTGTCAACTCTTGTGTTCTCTTGTTGACTATGGTAGGCCAGAGAATCCCTAGCATGGTTTGCTATTGTTTGCAAGTGTTGACATGAGGGCGTGGGTGTGCTAATGGGGACGGGGAGGGGTATTGTATACTTTAATAATTTATAGTACCTGGTCACACACAAAATAAGCCAAAATTAGGTCAAATTGACCAAAAATACTCTCCAGTAACCTCTTGTATTCAAAAGAAAACTAAAATTTACAGAAAACACGCTAAAAGGAGACTGTTATAACTAAATAATCTAAAATAATCCTTGACTTTTACACAAAAATATGATATAATCAAGAAGTATTCTTAGGTACTAAGGTAAATACTGTATGGATCAACCTAAACGTAAAAGAGGTAGACCAAAAAAGACCGATGTAGTCTCTAAAACCGCTGGAAACAGGGGTAAAGTTGGGAGACCAAAGGGTGACGCTAGCATTATTAACGAATATAAGGCTAGAATGCTTGCCTCACCTAAATCTAACAAGGTTCTGGAAAGTATTTTTAATGCTGCTCTTAACGATGACCATAAAAATCAAGCGGCAGCATGGAAACTTGTCATGGATAGGATGCTACCTTTAAGTTATTTTGAAAAGGACTCTACTGGTGGTAGGCAGAGTGTGTCAATTACTATCTCAGGTGTTGGACAAGTTGCCACAAGTGTCTCTGACTCAAGTGAAAACAATACAATCGAAGGAGAGTACACAGAAAGTGATATATAAATACTTCAAGTTGGAAGATTTCAAGTGTCAAGAGACTGGTCAGAATGAGATAGATCCAGAGTTTGTTATGAAGCTGGATGAACTAAGGGAAGCCTGTGGTTTTCCTTTTGTAATCACAAGTGGGTATAGATCTCCTAAGCATTCCATAGAAGCTAAGAAGGCTAAGCCAGGAACTCATGCTCAAGGCATAGCTGCGGATATTAAGGTGTCCAGCGGTCAACAGCGCCATAAGATTATTAAGGCTGCTATGATTATGGGTTTTAACGGAATAGGTGTCGCTAAAAATTTTATTCATGTGGACACTAGGAAGTCTAGTCCTGTTGTGTGGTCATACTAAGTGACTGATCTTAATATAGAGTTGCTCCCCTGGCAACAAGAAGTCTGGGGAGACGACACAAGATTTAAGATCGTAGCCGCTGGTAGACGGACAGGTAAGTCCAGGCTCGCGGCGTGGTTGTTGATTGTCAGAGCGTTAGAGTCTGACAAAGGCCATGTTTTCTACGTTGCACCTACACAGGGGCAAGCTAGAGACATCATGTGGCAGACATTGCTTGAACTGGGTAATCCAGTGATTGTGTCCAGTCACATCAACAATCTACAGATAAAGCTAATCAACGGTGCCACTATATCGTTGAAAGGCGCAGACAGACCAGAGACTATGCGTGGTGTGTCTTTGAAGTTTCTGGTCATGGACGAATACGCAGACATGAAGCCTGAAGTATTTGAGCAGATTCTTAGGCCAGCTTTGGCTGACCAAAAGGGTGATGCGTTGTTCATTGGTACGCCAATGGGCCGTAATCACTTCTATGAGTTGTATCAGTACGCTGAGTTTGATGATGACCCAACGTACAAAGCGTGGCACTTTACGAGCTACGACAATCCTCTGCTGGATGCGGAGGAGATAAACGTAGCTAAAAAGAGTATGTCAAGCTATGCGTTTAGACAAGAGTTTATGGCGTCCTTTGAGGCCAGAGGCTCTGAGATGTTCAAAGAGGACTGGGTTAAGTTTACTGAGTCCCCTGAGTACGGTGACTACTACATAGCCATTGACTTAGCTGGCTTTGAGGAAGTCAATAAGCAACGTACCAAGAACAGTAAACTGGACGAGACAGCCATAGCGGTTGTCAAGGTCAATGACAATGGGCATTGGCACGTAGAGAACATAGTGCATGGTCGATGGGAGTTGTCTGAGACAGCCAGAAAGATCTTTGAGGTTGTCAGGGACTACAGGCCCATAGGCATAGGGATAGAGAAAGGTATTGCTAGACAGGCTGTCATGTCTCCGTTGACGGACATGATGAAGCGGTACGGTATGTTCTTCAGGGTTGATGAATTGACTCATGGGAACAAAAAGAAGACTGATAGGGTCATGTGGGCGCTACAGGGAAGGTTTGAAAATGGTTTCATTACCTTATCCAAAGGCGAATGGAACAGTCGGTTCTTAGACCAGTTGTTTCAATTTCCTGACCCACTGACACACGATGACCTTGTGGACGCGCTGGCTTACATAGACCAGTTGGCTAAGATAGCGTACACATACGACTTTGAGATAGATGACCACGAAGTTTTAGACACAGTAACGGGGTACTAATGGCTGTAAGAAAAAAAAGTAAGTCGAGAGTAAATGAGGCTGGAAACTATACAAAGCCCACTATGCGTAAAAGATTATTCAATCAAATTAAGGCGAGTGGTAAAGGTGGAAAGCCTGGACAATGGTCGGCGCGTAAAGCCCAGAGGCTCGCCAAAGAATACAAAGCCAAGGGCGGGGGATACCGATGAAAGGAGTACCACACTACACAAAAGCGGGTAAGGAGTGGAAAGGCAACACACACAAAATGCCTAATGGTGAGTTGCACACAAACAAGTCCCACACCAAAACAAGTCAACGTCTGTTTCACTTCAAAGAGTTAAGCAAGACCGCACAAAAGAAAGCTAAGGGTAAAAAGTAATGCCGATGAAAAACTACAGTCCAAAGCAAAAGAAACTTGCTAGAGTGGCGAAGCCTAGAAATAGAATTACAGGTGCAGACTTTAAGAAACTTCGCGGCAACAAGAAGAAAAAATAATGGCGGGTCTAAAGAAACCACAGCGGTCACTAAAAAGATGGGGCAAGCAAAGGTGGCGCACAAAGTCAGGTAAGCCCAGCACTCAAGGCCCAAACGCCACAGGAGAGCGTTACTTGCCTGAGAAAGCTATTAAATCCTTATCCGCTAAAGAATATGCTGCAACGACAAGAAAGAAAAGAAAAGATACGGCGGCAGGAAAGCAGCACAGTAAACAGCCCAAAAAAATAGCCAGAAAAACTAGACGATCACGTAGGGTATAACTATGGAATACGGTGACAGCGACACCCTTGCCACTGAACAGCACGTTGAAGATTGGGTCATGGACAAGTGTAATACTTGGCGTGACCACTACGAGTCTAACTATGCTGAGCGTAACGAAGAATACTACAGGCTCTGGCGGGGCATCTGGGCATCCCAAGACTCAGACAGAAAGAGTGAAAGAAGTAGAATTATCAGCCCTGCGTTGCAACAGGCTGTAGAATCCAGCGTAGCGGAGATTGAGGAAGCTACGTTTGGTCGCGGTAAATACTTTAGTATTACTGATGACATGGATGACCAAGACAGTCAGGACATTGTGTACCTGAGAACCAAACTCCACACTGACCTAGAGAAAGCAAAGCTACGTCAGTCTGTAGGAGAGTGCCTTATCAATTCAGCAGTCTTCGGAACAGGGATTGGTGAGGTAGTGCTTGAGGAAGTCAAAGAGATGGCTCCCGCCACTCAGCCCATTATGGGTGGCGAGTTGACAGCAGTAGGTGTCAATGTGACTGACCGAACAATGGTCAAGCTGCGACCCATCCTTCCTCAAAACTTTCTCATCGACCCTGTCGCTACCAACGTAGACAACGCGCTTGGAGTTGCTGTAGATGAGTTTGTGTCTCGCCATTTGGTAGAGGAACTGCAAGAGTCTGGAGTGTACGCTGATGTGTACGTCGGCAACGCTCCAAGAGACTACGAGCTAGAGCCTGACCAAGAACTATCCAGCTATGATGAAGGTAAAGTACGCCTAACAAAATACTACGGCAAAGTACCTCGACATCTTCTAATGAAGTCTGAAAAAGAACTGATGATGGAAGATGACGAAGACATAGCTGAAGTAGAAACGCTTGTTGAGGACGATGACGATACAAAAGAAAGTTTTTACGTGGAAGCTATCATCGTTATTGCCAACGGGGGAATACTGCTAAAGGCAGAAGAAAACCCCTACATGATGCAAGATCGGCCTATCGTGGCTTTTCCTTGGGACGTTGTGCCAGGAAGGTTCTGGGGGCGCGGTGTTTGTGAGAAGGGCTACAATAGCCAAAAGGCGCTTGATACAGAGCTTCGCGCACGTATTGATGCACTATCCCTTACTGTACACCCAATGCTCGCTATGGACGCTACACGGCTTCCTAGAGGCTCTAGGCCAGAAGTACGTCCAGGTAAGATTGTTTTAACCAACGGTGATCCTAGACAAGTACTACAACCTTTTAACTTTGGGCAAGTAAGCCAGATTACATTTGAGCAAGCCAATGCACTACAAAGAATGGTACAGATGTCTACAGGAGCGATTGACTCTGCTGGCATCCCTGGTAGTATCAACGGGGAAGCTACCGCTGCTGGAATTAGTATGTCTCTTGGTGCTATTATTAAGCGGCACAAACGCACACTAATAAACTTCCAAGACTGTTTCTTAATACCGTTTGTCAAAAAAGCTGCGTGTCGTTATATGCAGTTTGACCCTGAAAACTATCCTGTTGCTGACTACAAGTTCAACGCTACTTCCACACTAGGCATCATTGCCCGTGAGTACGAAGTAACACAACTTGTACAGCTTTTACAAACAATGTCACAAGACTCTCCGCTGTACAGCACTCTCATAGAGTCGATTATTGACAACATGAACCTGTCAAACCGTGAAGAACTGACTGCTCGTTTACAACAGGCAGCACAGCAATCACAACCTACTCCAGAGCAACAGCAGTTGGCTCAGGCTGCACAACAGGCACAGCTTGCCTTCCAGCAGTCTCAGACAGCAGCGTTGAACGGACAAGCTACTGAGTCACAGGCTAGAGCGCAGAAGATGGCTGTAGAAACTCAGTTGGCACCACAGGAGCTAGAGATTGATAGGATCAAAGCTATCACAACCAACTTACAGGCTGGCGACCAGGATGATAAGGAGTTTGAACGTAGGCTGAAGATGGCACAAACTATGCTGAAAGAGAAAGAGATTGATCTCAAAATCGGACAGCAGCAACAACAAGGACAGTAACATGGTAGTAACATCCGTACAGTTTCAAAACGCTATTGACCAAATCAACGCCAAGTTTGAAGAACTGGAAAATAAGATTAAGGAACTAGAAGCAAAGAATGAAACGAAAAGGACAACGCCGACGCGCAAGACTAAACAAGAGGCTGCTTGATGGCAAAACCACGAAAAGGAAAAGCGAAAGTAAAGATAACTTCTAGGGGTAGGAGAGTTTCTTATGGTCAGGCTGGCCCAGCAAAAGGCGGTGGCCCTAGAGTTAGACCTGGAACTAAAAAAGCCGATAGCTACTGTGCTAGAAGTTTAGGTATCAAAAAACGATTGCCTAAGAGCAAACAGAATGATCCTAATACTCCAAACAACTTATCACGCAAGCGTTGGAAATGCGTAGGTGCTAAGTCAAGAAGATCATAAGGACTTTGACCATGATAGAAGCTGACCTTGTTCCTGTAATTGAGAACCCTGAAACAAGCGTTATAAGATTAAATGCAGAAACAATTTCTTACCTCGGAGGTTCTTTAGCTCAAGCACAAGACATGGACGTACAGGAAGAACTTTTAGGAATGATTAAAAAACATTCTGATTTTGTACTACAAACTAGCGTGAAGATAGTAAACAAAAAGTCCGGCAGTTTACGGGCAGTATGACAAGGAAAAAACAATGACTGATGGAAGCATTAGAATACCCCAGTGGGGGATACCTATAGGCGCTGCTGCTGTAAGCCTAGCAGTTGCTTGGGGCGTACTACAGGCTAACACTGCGCACGCATCAGAAGACCGTGAGCGCATAGCCCAGATAGCAGAGCAAGCTGCGGCAAAGGCACAGGCCAACGGTCAAGCACAAGCAGTGACAAGCGCCAAAGTGGAAGCGATAGTGGAGTCGTTGGCCCGACAGGAAAAAATCCAAGAAAAAACAAACGAACAGATACAAGCCCTGGTACAAGCTCTCTTGAGCAAGAGTTAGACTATGACCCAGAAAATCCAAGACTGTTCTGTGATATGCGAGAGTACAGAATGTTGCGGTATGTGCAACCCCCAGCAAAACGACACAGGGTTGCGAGAAAATGGCTGTTGTTTAACAAAGGCAAATGCGGGTACGGAGCGGAAGTGTATGTGCGTAACCAAGGCCCAAGAATCCTTGGAACAGCATGGGACAGCAAACTAATAGTTTTAACATGGGACTTGAAACGTCCTGAAGCTGTTAGAAAACAAGCTGTTAAGAAAAAGAGAAGAATATAATGGGAACTATGCTAATCTTTATGCTGGTTATTCTTGAAAAGAATGTGCCCACGCTTGAGATAGCATTCAGAGAGTTAAGTAGCTGCATTGAATATAAGACAGCGTTAGTGCATCAAGATGTGTCTAAGCACGCAATCGTGATGCCAAGAAATAAACATTTTGATGCTTATTGTGAACCTAGATTAGTCCCTGTATCTGATATAGGGACTAAACTATTACTTAGAGACCCACCTACACCAAAAGGAGATTGATATGCCTGGATACGGTATGAGCTACGGAAAAAACGGCGGAATGAAAAAGAAAAACAAGCCTATGAAAAAGAAGACTATGCGTAGGCCAGTTAGCAGAAAAAGATAAAAAAATACTTGACTTTTTGTCAAAAGTATGATATAATCTAAAATGTATCTTAAATCATTAAGGGAATACATAAGATGACTAAAGAACTTGAAGTTTACTTTGCTAACTACTTTGAGATGTTCCGTTCAGAAGGTTGGAAACAACTTCTTACTGATTTGAACCAAAACGTAGCGCAGATAAACTCAGTTGAATTAACAACAGATAATGATAACTTGCACTTCCGTAAAGGACAACTTGCAATACTCGCTACTCTGTTTAACTTAGAGGCTCAAATACAAAACGCTGAACAAGAAGCTAATGAGCCTGTACAAGATGACTTAGAGCTAGAAGCCTAATGTATAGATTGTACGACTTCAAATGTCTTAATGGACACGTATTTGAAGCACTAGCGACTGAAGACCAACACATTATCAGGTGCGAGTGTGGTTACAGTGCTAGAAGGATTATCTCTCCTATTAGGTCTAAACTTGATCCTATCAGCGGGGACTTTCCTGACGCTACTAGGCGTTGGGCTAAGGCCAGGGCGAGTCACATCCAATACGAAAAAAAGCAAAGTTCGTAGCTAGAACCCTTTTTTAATCTCTCCACAATACTAAGGTACGGAGTTTAATAATGGCTAAAATAATTGAGCGTGAGGATCAGCAAGCGTCTACTGAGGACGTATTTGCAGAACAAGAGCAACCAGAAGTGGAAGAACAGGTAACTCCTAGTGAACCTGAGATTCCTGAAAAATACCAAGGCAAGTCTGCACAGGAACTTGTACAGATGCACCAAGAAGCTGAGAAGCTCCTGGGGCGACAAAGTTCTGAGGTAGGTGAGCTACGTAAGGTTGTTGATAACTACATCCAAGCACAACTCACACCGGCACCACAGCAAGAAGAAAAAGTCGAAGAAGTAGATTTCTTCACTGATCCTGAAAAGGCAGTGGCACAGGTTATTCAGAATCATCCTAAGATTAAGGAAGCTGAAACAGCCACCCAGCAGTACAAGATGCAAACTGCATTGGCTGCACTAAAGGCTAATCACCCTGACATGGAAAGTATCTTACAGGATACAAAATTTGCAGAGTGGATTGAAGCATCCAAAGTTAGGACTAAGCTGTTTGTAGCGGCAGACAAGCAGTACGACTACGAAGCTGCTGATGAACTTTTCAATCTTTGGAAAGAACGTCAACAGATGATTGGTCAAGCTGCAAACGCTGAAAAGCAGAGTCGCAAGCAAGCAGTGCGAACAGCTAGTACAGGCAACGTCAGTGGTAGCTCTGAATCAAGCCCTAAGAAAATCTACAGACGCGCAGACATTATTAAACTTATGAAAGAAGATCCTCATAGGTATGCTGCTTTACAAGATGAAATAATGAGAGCGTATGCTGAAAAGAGGGTCAAATAGTATATCTGAGGAGATATTAAATGACTGATTCTACATATCCCGCGACTGGGGGGTTTGTTGACAATACTAGCGCAGCAACCTTTATCCCAGAAATTTGGAGTGATGAAATCATCGCTTCATACCAAAAGAACCTTGTCTTGGCAAACCTTGTCAAGAAGATGTCAATGGCTGGCAAGAAAGGCGATACTATCCATGTACCTAAGCCTGTACGTGGCGATGCACACGCTAAAGCAGAGAACACTGCTGTAACTGTGCAGAACGCTACTGAAAGCGAAGTGCAAGTATCCATCAACAAGCACTTTGAATACTCACGCTTGATTGAGGATATTACGGATGTACAGGCTCTGGCTTCTTTGCGTCAGTTCTATACTGAAGATGCTGGCTATGCGCTGGCTAAGCAAGTTGACACTGACCTACACTCTCTGGCTACTGGCCTGGGTGCATCTGGTACAACGTCTACGACCTACCTGAACAACGGCGGTACTTTCTTCGTAGACGCTTCTAACGGCCTGTCTACTTACACGGCTGACACTGTTGTTTCTGCTGACGTATTTACTGACGCAGGATTTCGTGGTATCATCCAGAAGCTAGACGATGCTGACGTTCCTATGGACGGGCGTAGCTTCATTATCCCACCTGTTGTTCGCAACACTATCATGGGTATTGATCGCTATGTTAGCTCTGACTTCGTAAACAACGGTCAGGTTACAAACGGCCAGATTGGTCAACTGTACGGTATCGACGTTTACGTTAGCACTAACTGCCCAACTGTTGAAGCTGCTGGTGATAACTCAGCTAGCTCAGTAGACTCTTTGGGCGCACTGTTGCTCCACACTGACGCTATCGTCATGGCAGAGCAAATGGGTGTACGTTCTCAGACTCAGTACAAGCAAGAGTTTCTCTCTAACTTGTTCACTTCAGACACACTGTACGGAGTAGCTGTACTTCGTCCTGCGTCTGGCCTGACTCTGGTCGTTCCTGCTAGCTAATAGCAATTGAGCATGGGGCTGCTTCGGTGGCCCCTAGCTTTCTTTTTAAGGTGAGTATATGTGGCAAACACTAATTGGCCCTATAGCAAACATAGCTGGTACTTTCCTTAAAAATAAAGCTGCTGAAAAGCAAGCTATCCATGAATCCAAGATGCGCCGTATTGATGCGGATGCTGACTGGGAAACTCAACAAGCCGCAGCCTCTCAGTCCTCTTGGAAGGACGAGTGGTTTGCTATTATCCTAAGTTTACCATTGATAGGCGCATTTATCCCATCAATGGTGCCATACGTTGAGCAGGGGTTCGTTGTCTTGTCTACGATGCCAGACTACTACAAAGCATTCCTTGGTGGCGCTATAGCTGCCAGCTTTGGTATTAAAACCCTGTCTAACTGGGGTAGCAAGTAGTGGCTGAAAGTTTTTTCTATACTGAGCCTTTTGCTTCTGAGTTTGATGTGCCGACTGACTTTCTCGGCGGGGTAGCTGTTGACCGTGAAGAACAAGAAGAAGAAGACCGACAATTAAACATTCCTTCCAATAATGAGGGAGCGCCTACACTCAACGATTTGGCAGACATTCTGGTAGGTAGTGGTCTTTTACAAAGAACTATAGCTGACTTTGGTACAGCCGCTGGTGTCGGTGCAGCCACAGGAGTAGGAGCAGGCGGCACTCCAGTATTTAATTCTACTTATAATGCTTTAGTAAATGCAGGAGCTACAGCAGCAGAGGCAACAGCAGCGGCCAGTCAAGCTGCTGGAGCAAGCGCAGTAGGAGAGGCTTCTGTATTTGGGTTAAACCCAATCACCGCTGCTTACTTATTATATAACGTAGGCAGAGCAGTAGGTAAAAGCATATCAGGTCAAACTGACCCTAACCGTTTTGAGTTAACAAGGCTTCAAAACTATGACCCAAGAGGGGCTTATAAGTTAAAAGATAAAAGTGTGGTACAACGAAATGCAGCACTTAGAGACTTAGCATCTCAGTTAATTGAACTAGGCTGGGATTCTGATAGAGGAATACAACAGCAGCTTACTAGAGATAACGACCCTGCTAAAATACAACAGTTTTTAGAGTTAGTATTTGATAATCCTTTACTTACAGATTTTTATACTGACGTAGGGTATTTATCTGATCCTGAAGAAACCAAAGAATTTTATAACAGTCTTGTAGAGCAAGGTGCTGAAGATACAACAGCACAAGATGAAGCAGCTATACGGGATGCTCAGGAAGCGGCTGAAGAAGCCCTGACAGCGCCTGAAGACAACCCCGATGTTATTGCTGCAAATGATGCAGTAACTGACGCTCAAACAGCAGCACAAGCTGCATCAGACAATGTAACAACTGTTATAAACGAAACAAACGCTTCTGTAAGAAACGCTGAAAACTCAGCTAATTTTCTTAGAAGGCGTTATGGGCCTTTTAGTTCTATATACAGAGCAGCTAAGAAAAGAGCAGACGCTGCTAAACTAGACGCACAAAATAAAGTAAACCAGGCACGTACAGCAGCTAGTGTAGCTCTAGCAGATTACGAAAACGCTGTAAAGCTACAACAAGGCACCTACAAGGACGCTCAAGATGCTTACGCAGTAGCTCGGGCAGAGGCAACCAGGGCTGCTGAAGAAGCTGCACGACAGCGTATAGCAGAGCGTAAAGAACAAGAGAGGATAGAAAGAACCACAGACACAGATGGTGATGGAGTATATGATTTTGTTGACTTGTTCCCTGATGATCCTACTGAGTGGCAAGATTCCGATGGAGATGGCGTAGGGGATGTAGCTCAAAGGTTAGCTCAAGAACAGGCAGCAGAAGCTGAAAGAGAGCGTCAACGATTAGAGGAAGAAGCTAGAAAAGCTAGAGAAGCAGAAGAAGAACAAGAAAAAGCTGTAGTCCCTGTTGAGCCAATAGAACCACCAGAAGATCCTCCATTAGATATACCAGAGCCAGTTGTAGAGCCCCCTGTAGAAGACCCCACTACAGGTGGCGGCGGTGACGAAGGAACGCCAACAGATCCTGTAGAGCCTATAGAGCCAGGAGAGCGTATAGATGACTTTGAAGACCCAATAGCAGGAGATGACCCTGAGTTTCCTTGGGTATACTTAGGCAACGGTGTTTTTAGGCACTCTAAAACAGGTGAAGAACTTTATGATGAACAGGCAGAAGAAAACCCTAATTATGTTGTAGGTTCTTTTTATTCAGGGCCAAAGTCTTCTGGTGAAGAAGAAGACGACAAGGACTTACCTATTGTTCCTTCTCCTTTTGACGATGACGATGAAGATGACTTTGTTACGCCTATAATTGACCCTCCAACTATTGACCCTATTGACCCTGTAGAAGACCCTGTAGAAGAACCTGTAGAAGAACCTGTAGAAGAACCTGTAGAAGAACCTGTAGAAGACCCTACAGGCGGAACAGCAGACACAGGAACAGGAGTTGGAGACACTGGCACTGGCGGCGGTGAAGGCGGCGGTGATGGCATAGGTAGGGGTCTAGGAGCGGGGATAGGCACAGGACTAGCTGTAGGGCTTGCAGCAGGAATGCTAAAACCAAGAGCAGTTACAAAGACTTTATTTGAAGATTTTGAGTTTAAGAAGACATACCAAGCTCCAGAAATTATACCAGGGCTTTCTGATTTACCTACTTACAAAGCCCCTTCAGTTGGTTTATTCCAAGGAATTATTTAATGAGTACACAATACTTAACATTAGTAAACAGCGTGCTTAGACGCTTACGTGAAGACGAAGTGTCAGCAGTAGCTAATACAACGTACTCTAAGATGGTAGGGGACTTTGTAAACGATGCAAAGAGACAAGTAGAAAACTCGCATGACTGGTCTGCTCTCAGAACTACGATAGTTGTAACTACATCTTCAGGTACTTCAGAATATAGCTTAACAGGTGCTGGTGAACGTATTAAAGTATACAGTGTTATTAACGACACTTCTAATTCTTTCCTCACTTATCAGACCCCCACATGGGTCAACAATGCAGTATATAATACTGGGGCCGTTAGCAGTCAACCTTCTTACTTTACATACTCAGGAGTAGACAGTTCACAGGATACACAAGTTACGCTTTACCCTACACCAGACGGTGTGTACTCTATACGTTTTGATTTGATAGCGAGGGAAAACGAACTAACAAATGACACAGATACAACTGCACTGCCTTCTAATCCTATTGTTCATGCAGCAGTTGCTCTCCTCGCAAGAGAAAGAGGAGAGACTGGCGGCACGACTGCACAAGACTACTTTGCCATTGCAGATCGTCACTTATCCGACGAAATTGCGTTAGACGCATATAAGAACCCTGAAGAATTTATTTACAGAGTCCCATAATGGCTGAGCAACGTCAGAACATATACATCGGTGCGCCAGGGTTCAAGGGGCTTAACACACAGGACTCTCCTGTAACACAAGACCCTGCCTTCGCATCTATTGCTGAGAACGCTGTCATTGATAAGTTTGGTCGTATTGCAGCACGTAAAGGTTTAAAAAAGATAACGGACAGTGCTACGCCTCTAGGTAGCAGTGATGGCATAGAAACTATCTTTGAGTACGTAGATGAAAGCGGAGATAAAGTTGTATTCTCTGCTGGTAATAATAAAGTATTTACAGGAACCAGTACGTTAACTGACGTAACACCTAGCGGGTACACGCCTACAGCAAACAACTGGAAGATAGTAAACTTTAACAACCATGCTTACTTTTTTCAGAGAGGACATGAGCCGCTAATTTATACCGACGAATCTGGCTCTGGTGTTTTAGACAACATTGGCGACCATTCGCACGCTACAGGTACAGCACCACAAGGTAACGAAGCCTGTGCTGCTTTTGGTAGACTTTGGGTAGCTGACGTTACAGGAAACAAGCATACGCTGTTTTTTAGCGACAGTTTGAACGGACACGCCTGGACAGGGGGTAGCTCTGGCTCACTAGACTTGACTACAGTTTTTCCTGAAGGGTTTGATGAAATAGTTGCTATTAGAGAGTTTAATAACTTTCTAGTTATTTTTTGTAAGAGAAGTATTTTAATTTACTCTGGCGCTGCTTCTCCATCTAGTATGACACTATCTGATGTTATTACAGGTATTGGATGTATTGCTAGAGACAGTGTACAGGCCATAGGTACAGATTTAATTTTCTTATCTGACTCTGGTCTTCGTAGCTTAGGCAGGACTATTCAAGAGAAGTCTAACCCTATCGGCAACGTGTCTAAGAACGTAAGAGACACAATGATGATTTCGGTTGACGCAGAAACAAAAAACATCAAGTCTGTGTACAGCCCAGAAGAATCTTTTTATCTTTTGTTCTTACCTACGTCCCTTGAAGTTTTTGTGTTTGACATGAGAGGCGCACTTGAGGACGGCAGCTACAGGGCTACAACATGGGTAGGGGTGACTGTTCTATCGGGTGCCAGGTTAACGGACGGAACAATATACCTTGGGAGTGCAAAAGGTATAAACGAATACGACGGGTTTCTGGATGACACAGACTCCTACGTAATGAAGTATTTTACAAATCCTATGTCTTTTGGTGATCCTTCAAGAATTAAAATGTTGAAGGAAATATCTTTTACAGTCATAGGTGGCTCAGGTAGCCAGGTAGTTGGCAACTGGGGTTATGATTATACTGAGGGCTACAGTAAGCAAGCGTTTACCGTAGCAACAAGTTTAATCGCAGAATATGGCGTCTCTGAGTACAATGTCAGCACCTCTGAATATAGTGCAACTATTGTAATTGACGTAGCTAGGGTAAAAGCTACAGGCTCAGGCAAAGTCGCCACTATTGGAATAGAAGCAACAATCAATGGTGGTGCTATGTCAATACAAGAGTTAAACACTGAAGCAATTTTAGGTAGACTAATCTAATGAGTAATTACACAAAAACAACAAACTTTGCAACCAAAGATTCTTTACCCTCTGGCAATGCTAATAAGATTGTCAAAGGCACAGAAATTGATACAGAGTTTAATAACATTGCAACTGCTGTAGCAACTAAAGCAGATACTGCTGGCCCTACGTTTACTGGCACAGTCACTATACCTACAGCGGATATTAACGGCGGTGCTGTAGACGGTACGACTATTGGCGCGGCTAGTGCTTCCAGCATCGTAGGCACAACCATTGTAGCAAACACCAGCATCAACATTGCGGGTGACGGCGCTACTGTGACTGGCATCAAAGATGAAGACGATATGTCTTCCAACAGTGCTACTAAACTAGCTACTCAACAGTCAATCAAGGCATACGTAGACAGTCAATTAACTGCACAGGACTTAGATGTTACTGACGGTTCGTCCAGCATTGACATTGACTTAGATAGCGAGTCTCTGGGCATTCTAGGCGGTACAGGGATTGATTCTACTGCGTCAGGCACTGGAGTAACCCTAGCAATAGACAGCACCGTAGCGACCCTTACAGGCTCTCAGACGCTGACTAATAAGACCCTGACTGCTCCTACGCTTACAGGAACAGCAGTTGTAGCTTCTTTAGACATCTCAGGTGACGTAGATGTTGACGGTACGTTAGAAACTGACGCACTGTCGATTAACAGCACTACAGTAACCAGTACAGCCGCTGAGCTTAATATCTTGGACGGCGTGACTGCTACTGCCTCTGAGCTTAACATTTTAGATGGTGTCACGTCTACTACTGCTGAATTAAACATTTTAGACGGAGTTACTAGCACCGCTGCTGAGCTTAACATTTTAGACGGTGTCACTAGCACTACAGCAGAACTAAATATCTTAGATGGTGTTACAAGTACAACCGCTGAGTTGAATATCCTTGACGGTGTTACAGCAACTGCTTCTGAGTTAAACATAATGGACGGGGTTACTGCAAGCACAGCAGAACTAAACATTATGGATGGCGTTACGTCTACCACTGCTGAGTTGAATATCCTTGACGGTGTTACGTCTACAGCAGCAGAGCTAAACATCCTAGACGGCAAAGCATTTCTTGATGAAGACGATATGTCTTCCAATAGTGCTACAGGTATTGCTTCGCAGCAATCTATTAAGGCTTATGTAGATGCACAAATTACTGCTGAAGATTTAGACTTCCAAGCAGACTCTGGTGGCGCACTGAGCATAGACTTAGATTCAGAGACTCTGACGTTTACTGGTGGCACTGGTATTGATACTAGCGGCTCTGGTAACGCTGTGACCTTTGCTATTGACAGTACAGTAGCAACACTCACTGGCTCACAAACGCTCACCAACAAGACGCTGACAAGCCCAGACATAAATACGCCCGACATAGATGGCGGCACCATTGATAACACAGTTATTGGTGGAACAACGGCAGCGGCGGGTAGTTTTACGACTGGGGCGTTTAGCGGCAACGTGTCTCTAACAGGCTCTGGCAATACAACCGTCTCAATAAACACTGGCAACAACTCTGGCGATAACAGCCAGATTAAATTTGGTGACAGTGTTGATGATGATGTTGGTCAGATAAACTATGACCACGGCACCAACGCCATGCAGTTCAGAACCAACGGGGCGTCTAATACGCTCATTCTGGACAACGGCGGCAACGTGGGCATCTCAACTAGCGACCCAAAAAGCACGTTAGAAGTAAAAGGCACCTTTGGTGCTCCAGCAACGTCGGGATTTGCTGCGGGGTTTATCCAAAGATTTAGTCAAACGTCAGGTGTTGGTTGTTTGGATGTTGGCTTTGGCGACCCGTATTCATGGCTTCAGTCCAGAGCATCTAACAACTACGCCACTAATTTTGCTTTAGTTTTGAACCCTAATGGCGGCAACGTGGGCATCGGGACTAGCAGCATTACTTCTGGCTTCAAACTAGAAGTGACAGGCGATGCCAGATTTGGTGACGCTGTCGGAGATGATGCGGTGGAGCTAGGTTGGTCATCGGGTGGCTCTGTTGGCTTCATCCAGGCATACGACAGAGGTGCCAGCGCCTTTCGTGATTTGAGTATCAATAACGCGGTCACGGTATCGAGTAGCGGCAACGTGGGCATAAATAAATCACCCGCCTCTACGGTAAAATTAAGTGTTAGCGCCCAAACAACTGCCACCAATTCCTATGGTTTGGAAATAACTAACGCCAGTCAAAACACAAGATTTTTGGTTGATGGCGTTGGTAGTTCTTTTTTCTACAAATCAGACAACACCCAGGGAATGAAGTTCGATGCCAGCAACGGAATCGTCGCTATGGGATCGTCGTCTCATGCAGATGATAACCTTTATTTAGTACGCTCAGACGCTGGTAAGCAGCTTCGTTTTTACAGAGGTAGTACGGAGTGTGGCAGTGTTGCCGCTTTGAGTAGCGCGGGTATCGTCATTGCCGCGCCTAGTAATAGCGGTGCTGGTTTAGCTTTTAACGATAACGCTAACATAGTTTATCCCGCACAGACTCAAAGCGGAGCCGCAGCCGTCGCAGATAATGCGATTGACCTCGGCACCGGCGGTGTAAGGTTTCAGGATGTATTCGCTACTAACGGCACCATCCAAACCTCTGACCGTGATGAAAAGCAAGACATAGAAGCATTATCCGACGCAGAGCAGCGCGTGGCAGTTGCGGCCAAAGGTTTGCTACGCAAGTTCCGCTGGAAGTCTGCTGTCGAAGAAAAGGGCGACGATGCCCGTATTCACTTTGGAATCATCGCACAAGATCTACAGGCAGCGTTTGAAGCAGAAGGCTTAGACGCAGCGCGGTATGCGATGTTTTGTTCAGACACTTGGACTGACGAAGAAACAAACGAAGAACGTACACGGCTTGGTGTGCGCTATTCAGAACTTTTAGCGTTCATCATTTCAGCAATTTAAGGAGAATAACTAATGGCAGTTACATGGCGCATAAGCACCCTTGACCGACAACTGGTTGATGGGGCGCACACAGATGTGGTCACCGTAATCCACTGGGACGTTACTGACAGCGAGACAGTCGAGGGCGTAACGTACTCAGGCCGTTGCTACGGCACTGTTTCACTTGCCGAGCCAGGTGAGTCGTTCACACCGTATGCCGACATAACTGAAGAACAGGCCATTAGCTGGTGTAAAGCAGCTATTGGTGATGACCAGGTAACGGCTTACGAAACGTCAGTGGCGAATCAAATCGAATTAGAGAAAAACCCTGTAACTGGGACTGGAGTTCCCTGGTAGGAGTGAAAACAAGCATGACTGCACGTACTGAAATGGAAGTAGCTTTAGAGGCCTTAGAACGCATTGCTGAACATGAGAAAGAATGTGGTGAACGATGGGCTGAAGCTGTAGTAGAGTTACGTGAACTCCGTAAGGTGGCTGACAGTCATGCAGCCAGGTGGGAAAGACTGGCATGGCTTGTTGTTACTGTGGTAGTTACAACAGCAGCAACAGTAATAACAAGTTTATTGATATAGAGAGATAACAATGTCAAACGGAACAGGATTCTTTAGTAATATACTGTCTGGCTTAGGCAATATAAACCTTGGAGATTTAGCCTCGACAGGTTTGAACATTGCCGCTGTAACTGACGCAATGGGCAGACTTAGTGGT
>VTLG01007960.1_pt1 | contig 20831 bp, 15 predicted proteins | sample 4694571 | NCBI WGS metagenome assembly VTLG01 (sample SAMN12604809, study PRJNA352737) | marine metagenome | biome: ENVO:00000447; feature: ENVO:00000209|ENVO:00000569|ENVO:01000036; material: ENVO:00002151; isolation source: viral sequences binned using virsorter ... | reverse complement strand
CTCTTCACTTTTTCCTTGCTGTATTCCCAGTCGTGGGCATATGGCTCACCAGTATGGGAATCAGTACCATGGCTTTTAATCTCAATGGCTTTAACTTCAACCAGTCAATTGTTGACACCAATGGTAAAGTTATTCCAACATGGGCTGATGTGCTCAACCGTGCCAACTTAGGTATGGAAGTGATGCATGAACGAAACGCACATAATTTCCCGCTCGACCTAGCGGCTAAAGAGGTCACGTCAATAGCTTAAACATCACGTCCGTTCAACCTTTAACAAGGTCGCATGAAACCACAGCATGGAACGGGGTTGTGGTACTGGAGAATTACTATGTCAGTAAAACTTAGGTATCGTGGTGTAACTTACACAAAAAACATTTAATTAATTTAACATGAAAACAATTGCACTAGCCCTAGCGGCAACAGCTTTCGCTTCGACTCCTGCAATGGCAGGCGTATATGTAAACGCCGAGTCAAGAGATGGATACACAGGTAAAGATTATACAGGTAGAACTGTTGATCTTCACGTTGGCTTTGAAGGAGATGTAGGTAAGTTTGGATATTATGTTCAAGGTGGTCCTGCAGTTTCAGCAGTAGCTGATGTAGATGGTACAGAAACAAGACTATCTGGTAAGCTTGGTGGTAAATTTAATGTTACTCAAAAGCTTGGTGTTTATGGAGAGCTATCAGGTGTCTCTAATGAAGATGCTGATAACACTTACGGCACAAAGATCGGAGCTAAGTATTCTTTCTAATGGCGCAACAGTCCACTCCGGGTAAGGGATTAGGTACAGCTCATCCTGTACCTTACTCACCCGATGAACCTGAGAAGAAGGTTGAAGAAAAAGAAGAAAAAGAGTATAGCTCTTTGGAAGAAGCCCTCTTGGGTGAATAAATTAAATGAATTATGGGCAGCAGTTTTCTTACTGCTGTTCGTTTTCATCTTCATTGAATGGTCACACGTTCAATTTCATAAAAGGGAAGTTGAACAGACTCCCTGCGAGATTAGTTTAGAGGAAAAACTCTAGCCTTCCAAGCTAGTTTCATCGGTTCGAGTCCGATATCTCGCTTTGGCATCAGCCCTCTACGGAGGATACCTTTTGCCGTCTAGACGGTAGGGATAGACCTACAAAAAATCTGATCAAAAAATTTTACGCGTAAGAAAGTAAACTATACATTCTATTAACTAATCATGGCACAACAAGCCACGACTGCAACTGCTAATGGTCCTATTTATGGAGGTGCCGATAATGGTGCCTTAACGAATGCGGGTACCGTTGCACAAAGGAGAGCCCTTTACCTGAAATTGTTCTCAGGTGAGATGTTTAAAGGCTTCCAACATAATACAATTGCACGTGATCTAGTTACTAGGCGTACTCTTAAGAACGGTAAATCATTACAGTTCATCTACACAGGTAGAACCAAATCCGAATTCCATATTCCGGGTCAGTCTATCTTAGGTAACGATGAGAAGACGCCTCCAGTAGCAGAGAAGACAATCACCGTTGATGATCTACTCATCTCCAGTGCATTCGTCTATGAACTCGATGAGACACTTGCTCACTATGACCTACGTGGAGAAATCTCCCGTAAGATAGGTTATGCTCTTGCTGAGAACTACGACCGTAGAATCTTCAGAGCTATAACAAAAGCTGCTAGACAGCCTTCACCGGTTACGATGACTAACTTCGTGGAACCGGGTGGTAGTATGCTTAAGGTTGGTGCAGATACAAGTACAGACAAGAAGGACGCTTACGATTCAGCTAAGCTGGTAAATGCATTCTATGATGCTGCAGCTATTCTAGATGAGAAGGGTGTTTCTGGTGATGGACGTGTAGCTGTTCTTAACCCAAGACAGTACTATGCTCTTATCCAAGAAGTTAACAACAACGGTCTAATCAACCGTGACGTACAAGGTACAGCCTTACAGTCCGGAAACGGAATCATTGAAATTGCAGGTATCCGTATCTTCAAATCAATGAACATCCCATTCTTCGGTAAGTATGGTACATCAGCTGATCCTAATAGGACTGGTTACGACTCTAAAGACAACTTCGGTTCCCACGTTGGCGCTACCATGGAAGACATGGAACAGGCTGCTAACTCTGGTACACCAGCAGGTGGTCAGAAGACAACTAACAACTACGGTTTAGCTGCTAAGTTCGCTAACTCCTGTGGTCTTATCTTCCAGAAAGAAGCCGCTGGGGTAGTAGAAGCTATTGGACCTTCTGTACAAACAACATCAGGTGACATCTCTGTAGTATATCAGGGTGATGTCATTCTTGGAAGGCTCGCAATGGGTGCTGACTTCCTAAACCCTGCTTGCGCTATTGAGCTTATTGCCGGTATCAACACAGCTTCTTCCAACGCCACTGGTTGGGATGGTTCTGGTACTGAGAATACAGCTATCTCTAACGCTGGTTTCACCTAAACTGATTAACTCTTTAACCAATATATACAGGGGGACTTCGGTCCTCCTCTTTTTTTTATGGCTACCTCGACAATAGACACCGATACCGAACTATCCGCAGTGAACTCAATCTTGGGAGCTATCGGTCAGTCACCAATAACAACATTAAATTATGAGAATCCTGAGATAGGTTTTATATATAATATATTAACAGAAGTAAATAAAGATGTACAGAATGAAGGATGGCATTTTAATACAGAGTATCATCTTAAAGTATCACCTGATACTAGTAAGCATATAACATTACCAGTTAACACATTACGCTATGATGCACATGATGGTTTAACAGATAAAACTCTTGATGTGGTAGTAAGAAATGGTAGATTGTATGATCTAACTGCACACACTGATGAGTTTGAAAGTGATCTATATTTAGATACTGTTATTCTTTATAAGTTTGAAGACTTACCTAATGTGTTTCAAAGGTATGTAACTTATAGAGCATCCTCTAGAGCAGCTGCACAATTGGTATCTAACCCTCAACTTGTACAAATGTTACAACAACAAGAGGGGCAATCTAGAGCTGCTTGTTTAGAATACGAATGTGACAAAGGCGACCACTCATTCTTTGGCTTAAGTCATGAAAATTACTATAGATCTTATCAACCATCTAGAGCATTAAGTCGCACATGACAAGTATTAGACAAACAATACCTAGCTATCATGCAGGTATATCTCAACAACCTGATGAATTGAAATCTCCGGGTCAAGTTGTAGAGGCAAAAAATGTACTACCTGATGTAGTTCAAGGATTAATGAAGAGACCCGGAAGTAAATTAATAGCATCTCTAAGTGATAATGCTACAGCTGCATTGAATTCAGAAGTGAATGGTAGATGGTTTCATTACTATAGAGATGAAGCTGAGCAATACATTGGTCAGGTACATAGAGATGGTGATATAAATGTATGGAAATGTAGTGATGGGTCTGCACAGACAGTTAACTTTGATGTTGGTACATCTACAGCTTTAGCTAATTATCTTACACATACAGCTGATGAAGATATCCAAGCTTTAACTTTAAACGATTATACTTACTTTGTTAATCGTACAAAGACTGCTGCTATGTCAACAGTGAAGTCACCTGTTAAACCATTTGAAGCATTTATAGAATTAAAACAAATCAAATATGCAGCTCAGTATGGATTAGAATTCTATAACAATACTACTGAGACAGCATTAACTACAGCAACACGTTTGAATCTTAGTTATGCTACATCGTCTAGTGGCTCCAATCAAGCTGTCCATACATCTGGCACATGTGACAGTATAGGTACTCAGATCTTCGGTGCAACTGAGACTGATGAGACTGGTAAAACTAATCTTTATTTCAGAGTAACAGCCAACGGTCAACCTACTACTTCAGGTGGATCTAACGCTACTTATGTTGGACGATATAATATAACATGCGATCTACTATATGGTGGGGAAGGATGGGCTACAGGTAACACATGTGATGTTGTTATGACTACACCTGAGCATGATACTAAATATACTGTTACTGTAGCTGAATCTAGTACATCAAATGTTAAAGCTAATCTAGCTCTAGTCAGACCTACTCCAACACCATTCGATGGTAAGACAGTTGTAACAGCTGATAGTATATTAGGTGAGATTAGACAATCTATTGTAGGTCATGCATCTAATAATACTGGTAATGGATTTACTGTTGAACAAATAGGTACTGGTTTATATATTACTAGAACTGATGCTTCGTTTAATGTATCTACTCCTAGTCCTGAACTGATGAATGTATTAACTGATTCAGTCATGCTTGCTGCTGATTTACCTAGTCAATGTAAACATGGTTATGTAGTTAAAGTAAGGAATAGCGATGCTAATGAAGATGATTACTTTGTAAAATTTATCGGTAATAATAATAGAGATGGTGAGGGATCATGGCAAGAGTGTCCAGAGCCTGATAGAAATATTGACTTTGATGATGCTACTATGCCAATCCAAATGGTCAGGGAAGCTAATGGTACGTTTACTGTTAAGCAAATTGACTGGGCTCAGTGTTTAGTTGGTGATGATGAATCAGCACCTCAACCATCATTTATAGGTAAGAAGATTAATCAACTTTTATTTTATAGAAATAGATTAGTATTACTTAGTGATGAGAATATTAATATGTCTCAACCCGGAGAGTACTTTAACTTCTGGCCGAAGTCTGCTATTACATATACTGTTGATGATAATATAGATATCTCAGTTAGCTCTACTTTCCCTGCTATTATATATGACGGGATACCGACGAACTCAGGATTAGTATTATTAACTAAAACACAACAATTTTTATTATCTACAGATAGTGATATACTAAGTCCTGCAACTGCAAAAGTTAATGCTATTGCTACTTATAATTTTAACTATAAAACAAATCCAATATCATTAGGTACTACTATAGGCTTCTTAGATAATGCTGGTAAGTATTCTAGATTCTGGGAGATGACTAATGTATTACGTGAAGGTGAACCTCAAGTAGTAGAACAAACAAAAGTTGTTAGTAAATTATTTGATAGTGAGATAGCAAAGATATCTAATTCAAGAGAAAATGGGGTCATATTTTTTAGCAAAAAAAATTCTCCTACTCTTTATGGTTATAAGTATTTCACGTCAGGTGACAGAAGAGTTCAGCAGTCATGGTTTACTTGGGAGTTATCTGGAGATATACAACATCATGCTGTATTAGATGATGCTTTATATGTAATAGTAAGGAATCATGATAAAGATGTAATGCAGAGATTCTCATTAAAAATAGATGATACTGGTCAATTTATAGAAGATGATAGAGGTACTATAAATGATACAACAGATGATATTACATATAATATACATTTAGATAATACAGCCACTGTAGCTTCGACAGCTCTATCTGCCTACGACGCTGCGAATGATAGAACTACATTTACTTTACCTGCAGGATTTCATAAAACTGGTGTAGCTGGTACATATACCCGTAGTGGTACTACTATTACTGTAACAAAAACAGCACATGGATTAACTGTTGATGACTCAATTCACTTAGTATTCACTTCAGGTGGTGCTACTACTAATACTTATACAGTTAAAACAGTAGCAAATGCTAATACATTTACAGTAACAGATACTGAAACAGGTACAATTAATACATCAAATGTAAAAATAAACTACGGTACACTAGCAGTAATAGCTGTACCATCTGCAACAGATACTACATTCCAAGGTAGAACAGAAGATGTAAAAGTATTTGATTCTGGAGGTACAACAAAAGTCAGTTTAACTGGTAATTGGAAAACATATGACCCTGACTATGTAGATGATGGTAATGCTAATGATGATATTACACCAGCTAATGATATCAGAATAGGGTACCAATTTGAAATGCAGGTACAGTTCCCTACTTTATATTATACTAAAACTTCTGGACAGCAAACTTCTGCTGATACACGATCATCTTTAGTTGTACATAGATTGAAATTAAGCTTTGGTGAATCAGGTATGTACACTACATTATTAGAAAGAGTAGGTAAACCTGATTATAGTGAAATATGGGAACCTCCACTAGCTGATTTATATGGTTCTAATAAAGTTCAATTCAATAAAGAAGCTACACAAACTATACCTGTATATGAGAAGAATAAGAACGTAACCATTAAACTTAAATCCACTCACCCTTCACCTGCTACATTGTATTCAATGGCATGGGAAGGTGATTATACCAATCATTATTATAAAGGTGTCTAAATATATTCACCCATTAACTAAAGAGGTTGCTTTTGAAGTAGCCTCTAACCTCCTCCCAGAAGACCGTAGAGAAGTCGAAGAGGGTCATGGACATGATCCTAAGATAGTCATACCTTTAGCTTATCAAGGAGACTCTGTATACTTTAGAGTACCAAACGGAGAACTAGCAGGTATAGCAGGTGTAGAAAAAGACGGGCAAATCTGGATGCTCTGTACACCAGCTATCCTTAAATATCCAGTAACCTTTGCTAGGGAGGCAAAGCGTTATGTAGACAGTAGACAAGAGAAGTTATTATGGAATGTTGTTGATATACGCAACACAGTACATATAAAATTACTTCGTTTCCTAGGGTTTAAATTTCTAAGAAAGTTAGAATATGGACCTAACAAATTAACATTTATGGAGTTTTGTAGGATATGGTAGCATGGACCCCGATCATTATGGGTGGTTTTTCTGCAGCACAATCCCTATTAGGATCTTATAGTAAACGAGAAGCTCAAAAAGCTAAAAATAGAGCTGCAATTAAAAGGTTTCATCGAAGAGTAGCTACACAAAAACGTCAATGGTATAATACTTTAGCTATTTGGAAAAACAAAAGTAAAGCTACAGTACCCTTATCACAAGATTTTGCAACAATGGCATTAAGAAGAGGTGAAGCACAAGCACAAGAAGGCTTGAATAATTTAATATATGATACTACTTTAAAGAATAATAAACTTATCAAAGAATATTTACAAAAAAGTACGGGTGTAGCTGGACAAAAAAATCAAGGTGCTTCTGCTAATAGAAGATCAAGATTGGATTATGGTGCAATGATGGCTAAACAATTTGAAAATTCATATATTGCTGAAACAAGAGGTAAGCAAGCATATGATCGTAATAAAGAATCTATCTGGAATAAATTTGAAAGTGAAAGAAACAGATTAAATACTTCAATAATGTTTAAACCTCAGACACCACCTCCAGTAGAATTTGATGAAGATTCTTTAGGTCAAGAAAGTTTAGGACCACTGGATTTTGCAAGTAGTGCCTTATCATTTGTACAAGGCTATAAACAATGGAGTGCTGAATAATGGAATATCAAGGTGGTAGTTTCGATCTAGTACAAACTGGTGATCCAGAAAGTTTATTAAGAACTAGAGCAAAAGAGTTTGAAATAGGATTACAACCTGTAGAAGCTCAAGCAGAATCAGATTTAAGACGTAAAACTGAACTTGATATGAACAAGTATCAGGATTTAATTCAATTTTCTGATAAATTAAAAACAACTGTAGAAGGCATTGCTTCAGATCATATAAAAAATCAAAGAGCTCTTGGATTAAAAAAATTATCTGAACATAATGCGAAGTTTCCAGAGGAATCTAAAAGATTAATAAAGGAACAGAATGAGTTAGAAGAAATCGCTCTTGACAATGAAGTCCAGACACAAAAATTAGCAGCAGACTTAGAGAAAAAAGGAACAAGTTTTTTTGTAACTGACGAGTTCAAAAAAATGAGTCCTTATGCACAGAATGCTGCTATCAAAGGTTATGCTGATCAGCAAATAGTTATATACCAAACTAATTTCCCTGTTCTTAAGGATTACACTACTCTTGAAGGTTATCAAGGAGCAGTTAACAAATATGAAACAGAATATTTAGCTCAGTTTTCAGATTTAACAGACGCAAATTATAAAAAATCTTTTTTAGAGAAACATGTATTTGCACCTGTAAGGAAAATAAATAGTAAAAAAAGAGCAGAATGGGAAGCTGGTGTTAAAGAAGAAGCAAAAAACATAGAGATAGCTAACCGTAACGAAGATTATCGTAATTCTTTAAGAAATTATGAGGTATCTAATGAAACAGGTTTAGCTACGATGATACAGAATCAAGCTAAATCTATCTTGCATCATCATAATGGTGACATATCAGCTGCACATGCAGAAGTAGTTGCTCAAACACTTAAAGCAATTAAAGCAGGTGGTGTATCTACTGACTTAATTAAAACTCTCAATGATCCAAAAAAAGGTTTAATACAACATTCTAGTAGCAAAGAAAAACAATTATATTCTAAGATATTTAAAGAAGAGTACGACTTACTAAGGAAAGCAGCTTTAGAGAAAGATACTAATGATTTGAATGAATTAAATCAAGAAAAAGATGGTAAAGCTTTAAACATAATAAATGATACTCATGCTGCTATAGCTGCAAAGGACTTCAAAATTCCAACTGGAGAATTAAATGAGAAGGGCGAACCAGTAATGATGTCAACAGATCAGGTAAGTTATCTAAATTATCAGAATTCAGAATATTCGAAACTAAAAGGACATACTAGTCATGTTATAGATGATATATTGAAAGTAGTTGACCCATCGATTACAAAAGATGAGTTTGCTATACGAGATCTAAAGAGATACGAGAAGTTAGGATTATTAACTACTGACATGTTAACTTCTGATAAAGTGTCTGAGACAGTTAGAACTATGTTTTGGGAAAAGGCAGTAAAGCAGGAAGAAAATAATAGACAATTTGTTGGTTCTGAAGTGTTTACAACGAAAGCTAAATCTTATTTCAAGTCATCAGCTAATTTAGATCCTAGTGTTGATATATTTGGAGCAAAAGCAGAAGCAAGATATCAACAAATCCTTAGAGCAAAATTAGCTGCAAATCCAGACATGGATTTCGATACAGCAAATAAATGGGCACTTGAAGATACATTAAAATGGATGGATGAGCAAGTTAGTAGCAAAGGTTTGAAAAAAGGTAGGAATGGATTCTCCCTTGATAAATTAAATAATGTAAATCTTGATTTTGATTTAGGTTCTAAAGAAGAAAATAGAGCATACAAACTGATAAATGATGTAGTACATTCATTAGGTTTTGATGCATTAACAGTGCCTAATGAAGAAGGTGATTCCTATTTTGCGACAAAAGATGAATTAGAAAAATGGAGTAAAGGATGGGGTACAGGTGCATGGAAACCTAACGGTTCATTACTATATTTAGCAGAAATATATGGAGCAACTCCTAGTCAAATCTTAAATACTTTAAGAGAAACTGCAGGATTAGGAAAAGCTAAATCACCACATTCTATAATGCAAATTGAAAGTATACAAGATTTATCAGATAGACGTGCTTTATTAATCAATCCTAAAAATACTGACATAGCAGCGAGAGCAACTCATGCTGTTATTGATCCGAATCCAGACGAAGAAGGAGATGAATTTATTAAAGAATTAATACCTAATGCTAATGCGTATGAAATGGCAATCAATCAATATGAAGTTGCTACAGGTGATGAATTTAATTTAGGCGAACCAGTTGAAATTACACCAGAAAACAGGGGTCGAGTTTCTGAGGGAGAAACAACTGGAAGTGATGTAGAAAAACTTATACCTTATATAGCTCTTAGTGATCAGTTGGTAAAACAAGGATTTTCAAGAATTGATATGCTAACACCCGGTACAGAAGCATTCAAAGAACTTCAAAAAACAGCAGCAGTTACTTGTATAAATCCATTAATAAAAGATTATATTATAAATACACATCTTCTTAACAAAGGTATTATATCAAAAGATATGGTTAATTCTGAAGAATATTATTCGTTAATGAATGATGTTGAGTTTTTAAAAGCAACAGGTAGATGGAATGGTTCTCCTTTACCGGACATAAAGAATATTAAGTAATTATGGATCTTAAACCTGAAGAATTATTAGAAAATACATTAACACCTCATATATCAGATGAGGATAGACTTAATTATTTATCTAATCAAAATACTGGAAGTACTACTTCTAAGGAAGAAGTTCCAGAAACAGATAACGTACAAAACCAAAATGTACAAAACCAAAATGTACAAAACCAAGAAGAAGAACCAAAACTTTCTAAGGAACAGTTACAAGCAAAAGTCAAAGAACTTAATGCACAAGGGGAACATCATTGGTTTATACATGATGGTAGAATTGCCCGTAGATCTACTAACAAAGAGGTTATAGAGAAACTAAAAAACCCTCTTAAAATTTTTCAAGGGGCTGCTCAAGATATTGCCGCTACAGAACCTAAATGGTATAAACCACAAGCCTATCTTTCAGCAGCTGGAGCAGGTTACGTTGATTCAGCGATAGGTCTAGTTAATTTAGTACCGGGTGTCAATATTCCACATTTACCACAATATGAAAATGACAGCTTGCAAGCTACAAGAGATATAGCTTCTCTTGTTATACCTACTATGCAGCTTTCAAAATTTGGTAATAAGAAATTTATAGATTTCGCTACTTCTAAAGGATGGAATATAGCTAAAAAAGATAAATGGGTAAGATGGCTATCGAGAGCTGTTATTGGTGGCACAGCAGGTGCTATCGTAGATACAGCAGCACCTGTACAAGAAAGAGATCATAATATGGGAGGTTGGTTAAAAACAACTTGGCCAAATACATATTCATGGTATCCTCAAAGTTGGGCTACATTAGATAGTGATAGTCCTGAAGTAAAAAGACAGAAAAATAGAAATGAAGGAATTGGTTTTGGATTCTCAATTGATTTGATACCTGCTGTAGGTCGTTTATTTAGATCTAGAAAAGGTATTAAAGAAGCTACTCAATGGCTTCCACAAAATGAAGTTGGTAGAAATTGGTTAGCTAAAAAGAATAAAGTAGTTAAATTATCTGATGAGCCGCTTGAAAACGATGTCTTAAAATCTCTTAAAAAAAGAGATGATGAACTAATAGAATTAGGACAATCTAAATTTGATGATCCATGGTTAGATACTAGTGTGCCTACAAAAGGTGTTCATGATTTATTTGACCATACTGAAAATGGTATAAGAGCTACTGATGATGGTGGTATAGTTGCAGCTGGTGTAGACCAAGCTAGGATAGTTAAGAACATTGATACTAGATATGGACGTATAGGTAATTTCATTAGTGCTAAAAATTTAAATGATTTAATAACAGGAAAACAAAAACCACTAGAATTCTTTAAAAAACTAGGTAAAGTATTAAAAGAAACAGATGTCAATTACAAAGGTAGAAACGGTAAAACTGTTAGACATGCTGATTCATTATTAGAAGCTGAAAAATTAGCTGCTGAATTATATGATACTGATTTAGAAGGAATGAAAAATATACTTCGACCTTTATCTACAGTAGATCCTACAACTGGAACCAGAACACTTACAGGTAAAGCTTATAAAGCTGTTATGCAAGCTATAAAGAAGTATAGTGATGATTTCATTAATATGGATCTTGCTCGTGCTGAAGGACTCGCAGCTACTTCTACAGGTGGTCAGGTTTCAGATTTAGCTGAAGGTGCAAGGTATATGGGACGGCATAGTCCTGCTATAGAAGCAGCTTATGATCAAATTTTAGATCGGTTAGAATTGCTAATGAATCTAGAAGGTCAGACAAATTTAACTAGAAGAAAATCTTTCAATATAGCAGATATTGTAAATGGTTTAAAGAAAAAAGGAAGTTTATTAAATCCAACTGAAGCAGCAAGAGCAATCAAGGATGAAAGTAATTCAACTTTAGATGCATTAGAAAGCATTGCAAATGAAACTAGGCAAACTATTGAAACACTAAGAGAAGTAAAAAAAGCACGACCTAAATTATTATCTCCATTAATGTTAGCTTATGAAGTAACAGATGGTAGAGTAAAGTCTATAGCTGCTTTAAATAGATATGTAAGAAATAGTACTGGTGTCTTATCTAAAGCAGTAATTGATGCAAATCCAGAAATGCCATCTGCCTTTACTCAAGGTATGTGGGCAAACATTTATAACTCAATACTATCTGCTATAGGTACACCATTGAAAGCTGCTTTATCTAACACAGTATTAATGGTTGAAAGACCACTAGCTACATTTGCTGGTGCATTAGCTCATAAAGATTGGGCTACTTTAAGGAGAGCTCATTATATGTATAATGTAGGGATAGGTGAGACTACTCAAAGAGCTTTTTCTCATATGGCTCAGATATGGAGGAGAGCAGCTGTAGATCCTAATTCTGTAGGATACATAATGCGTGATGATATAGCTAGAAAGAATGCAGGTCAAGTAGAAATAATGCGTACATTCTCAGATGCAGCTGCACAAGAAGGTCAGTATGGACCATCAGTAATGACTAATTATGTAGAAGCATTAAATGATATGTCAGAACATCCATTATTAAGAATGGGTGCAAATGCTATGACAGCATTCGATGGATTTACAAGATCTTGGGTTGGTAATGTAGAAGCTAGAGGAAGAGCATATGATGCTATAATGAACAATAATGGTAGGGTTACTGAGAAAAGAGTTAGAGCTATGGCACGTAATGTCTATGGTCAAATGTTTGATGATACAGGCATGATTACAGATAGAGCTGTTGAATATGCTAGTAAAGAGATAGCTATGAACTTAGATAATCCATTAGTTACTTCTCTAAATGAATTGATTAAACATGTCCCAGCTACTAAACCTTTCTTAATGTTTCCTAAAACCTCTATAAATATGATGAGGTTTGCAGGATCACATAATCCTATTGGTGCATTTGCAGATCAATTGAATGCTTTTCAATTACCATTTGAAAAGATGCCTATTGATGATGTAAAACGTTTACTTACTGAAAGAGGTGTTTCTACTAACCCTAATACAATAGAAGCAGCTTATGATACTATACGTGCTGAATTAAAAGGTAGAAAAGCTATAGGAACTATGTCAGTTTTAGGAGCTGCTGGTTTATTTATGAGTGATAGAATAACTGGTAATGGTTTATATGATAAAACACGTCAAAGAGTAAGAAGAGAATTAGGTTGGACTCCTAAGAGTATTAAAGGTTTAGATGGTAGATGGTATAGCTATGAAAATCTTGGTCCAATAACTGATTGGTTAGCTTTAACTGCTGATATAATGGATAATTTTGATACTTTAGATGCACCTCATTTAGAAGTATTATTACAAAAATCTGCATTTTTATTAAGTGCAAACTTAACAGATAAATCATTTACTGCTGGTTTAGAACCATTAGGTGATGTATTATCTGGTAATGTAGCTGCTATGCAAAGGTGGGCTGGTACATTTGGTAGTGCATTAGTACCTCTAAGTGGATTGAGAAATGAATTTGCTAGACTTATATCACCACAACTGAAAGAAGTTGAACAAGAATTAAGTGATATTATTGCAAATAGAAACCCTATTTTAAAAGAGCAACTACCTGATTTATATGATTGGATGGATGGATCTAAAGTTAAAGAACCTTTAAATTTCTTTACCCGTGTATGGAATACTTACTCACCTTTATGGAAAGTAAGTGAAGCGATCTCACCTGAAAAACAATTCCTAATTGATATTGAATTTGATGGTAGACCGACTTTAACTACTAATGGTCAGGGTGTTGAATATTCAACTGAACAACGTTCTGAAATAACTCGTCTAATGGGTGAAAGTGGTGAATTTGCAAGAGCAGTTAGAAATATAATGCAAACTACTTCTGCTAAAGAATTTAGAAAAGCATTTGAATTAGCTCAAAGACAAGGTGTTGCTATCGATAGAACTCAATTCTTAGGGTTATATCTTGATTTAAAAGATGCATTAACAATTGCTAAAGAAAACGCTGAACATAAGAGCTCAGAATTTGAAGACATTCTTAATAAACAAGAACTTAATTATGATATAAGAGAAGCAACCAGAAGTGGTGACATTGAACAAATACTAAGGCTCCAAAAAGGATACTAAATGGCTTACGTAACAGAAATAACATACACGCAATCAGGGTCAACTAACAAAGATTTCATCGTTACGTTTCCCTTTTTAGCGACCACAGATCTTAGAGTACAGCTAAATGGTACTACTAAATCTTTAACATCCGATTATACGATTGTACAAGCTGGCGGAACAACAACCATTAGGTTTAATACAGCTCCCGCTGCTAATGATACAATACGTATTCATAGAGAGACAGATATAGATGCTGTTAAATCTACTTTCCAAGCTGGTAGTGCTATTAGAGCTACTGATTTAAATACTAATTATACACAATTTCTATATGCATCACAAGAATTTGGTAAGTTAACAACAACAGGGACGTCCGTACTTACTACTGGTAATAAAGGTGATCTTACTGTTAACTCTACCACTGACTGGGTATATAATGCTGATTCGGTAGAAGCATCACATTTAGCTAATGATGCTGTAGAAACTGCAGCTATAAAAGATGGTGCTGTTACAGCAGCTAAGATTGCATCAGGTGCTTTATCTAATATATCAATTGCAGATAGTTCAGTAACTACTGCTAAATTAGCTACTGACGCTGTTACTACTGTTAAAGTAACAGATGCAAATATAACAGAAGCTAAATTAGCAAGCGAGAGTGTCAGTACAACTAAACTAAAAGCCACTACTACATCAGGTATGGGCTTTAATCCTGTAGGTACTGTCATATGGTTTGCTGGAAGCACTGCACCAACTGGTTATCTTAAGTGTAATGGTGATGCAATACCTAATGGTACAGGTACAGTACAAAGTGTATCATCTAATTATTCAGCTTTACATGCTATAATAGGTGGTAATTTACCTGATATACGTGGTGAATTTATTAGAGGTTGGGATGATGGTAAAGGTACTGATGTTGGTAGATCTATCAGATCAACTCAAACCGATCAAAACGAATCTCATACTCACACTGCAACTTCTACTGTAACTGATCCGGGGCATAATCATACATATAATCAAAGAGTTAGTAATGTAACTGGACGAGGAGATAATGATGAACATCAATCAGTAAACAATACAACGGATTCTACTGGAACTGCAGCATCAAATACAACAGGTATATCCGTATCAACATCGAATACAACTCAAGGTGGTAACGAAGCAAGGCCAAGAAACATAGCTCTATTAGCTTGTATTAAATACTAACAATGGCAACAACTGAACATTTTTATACGGGTAATGGTTCCACCACCACTTACCCATTTACATTTCCATATTTAAAGAATGCAGACATCAAGGTTTCACTTGATGATGTACTAAAAACTGAAACAACACATTATACTGTATCTAGTACTAACATTGTTTTCGGGTCAGCACCCGGAAGTAATGTAGCCATCCGCATATACAGAGATACTGATGTAGACACATCCAAAGCAACTTTTGCGGCAGGGTCGTCTATTAGAGCTGGAGACTTAAATAATAATAATACACAATTACTTTATAACGCACAAGAGCAGAAACAATTAATAAGAACAGCAGGAATAGCAGCTGGACAAGTAACAAGTGCTAAAGTTTTAGCTAATACTATTGTTGATGCTGATGTAAATTCATCTGCTGCTATAGCTGGTACTAAGATCAGCCCTAACTTTGGATCTCAAGCTGTATCTACAACTGGTACAGTTGCTACAGGAGCTTTAACAACAACAGGAAACATAGTAGTTTCAGGTACTGTAGATGGTAGAGATCTAGCGGCTGATGGATCTAAATTAGATCAAATTGAAGGAGCTGCAACAGCAGACCAAACTGAATCTGAAATAAGACTTTTAGTACAGAACGCTACAGACTCGAATGTATTTACAGATACATATAAAACTAAGTTAGATGGTATAACAGCAGGTGCTAATGCCTATGCTATTTCTTCTGATTTATTAGATGAAGATAATTTTGCTAGTGACTCTGCTACAAAAGCAGCTAGTCAGCAATCTATCAAAGCTTATGTAACTGCTAACAAAGGTGACGCAAACCAAAATGCATTTTCCAATGTAGCTGTTAGTGGTCAAAATACAGTAGCAGCCGATGGTATAACAGATACATTAAATATTGCAGCTGGAAATAATATAACTATCACAACAAATGATAGTACAGATACTGTAACTATAACTGGTAGTGGTGGTGAAGTAACGGTTCAAGATGAAGGATCATCATTATCTACAGCAGCTACTACACTTAACTTTGTAGGTTCTGGAGTTGTAGCTTCAGGTAATGGAGCAACTAAAACTATCACTATATCAGGTGGTGGTGGAGGTGGGGCTGTAACTACTGACTTTCAGTACTTAGAGCTTAAAGCACATAACAATGCTAGTGGAGCATTCTCTGCAGGTTCAGCTGATTATGAGTTAGTTACTAAAGGTACTAGTACTGTAGAATCACCCTCAGAAGCTGCAGCATTGCTTATAAGTGTAGCTGGTGTTATTCAACAACCTAATACTGGTACATCTATAGGATCTAATGAAGGCTTCTGTATTGATGGATCTAGTATTCATTTTGGTGCAAACTTAACAGCACATCCTGATTTCATACTATATCTTAAAGGTGCAGGATCTCATACAATAGCTGATGATTCTGTTGCTGAAGTTAAATTAGATATAAGTAATACAGCATCAGACGGACAATTCTTACAATATAAAGATAATACAGATAAGTTAACGTGGGCATCAGTTACAGGTACTCCAGAAGGTACAGCTGTTAAATCTACAGGAGAATCTGGTACAGCTAAATTCCTTAGAGTAGATGGTGATGGAACATGTTCATGGCAAGTACCTCCTGATACTAATACAACTTACTCAGTACAAGATGGTCAGCTATCTCAGAATAACTTTACTGACGCAGATCATACTAAACTTAATGCTATAGAAGCAAGTGCTACAGCTGATCAGACAGACGCAGAAATTAGAGCAGCAGTAGAAGCAGCAACTGATTCAAATGTATTTACTGACGCAGATCATACTAAACTTAATGCTATCGCAGCCTCAGCTAATAACTATGTACACCCTAACCACTCAGGTGAAGTAACATCAACAGCTGATGGAGCTACAGTTATTGCAGATGATGTAGTAGATGAAGCTAACCTCAAGGTATCTAACTCACCAACTAATGGTTATGTCCTAACAGCCCAATCTGGTAACACAGGTGGTCTTACATGGGCAGAAGCTAGTGCTGGTACAATTACAGCTCTTAATAACCAAGCAGCAAATAGACTCACTACTATTGGTTCTACAACAACTCAATTAGATGGTGAAGCTAGTCTTACATTTGAAGACACAACTTCAACAGGATTAATATCAGGCAAACAAATTACAGGTCGAGGATTTGAATGCCCTGCAACAGTCGCAGATGACTGGACAATAGCAGCTGGTAACAACGCAATGTTCCCGGGTCCGATGACAGTAGCTAGTGGAAAAACTATCACTGTACCTGCAAATAGAACACTTACAGTAGTTTAAAATGGCATTAACAATTAATGGTACAGATGGTATTGCAACAAATACTGATACAGGGAAGATAAAGATTGGTGCTAGTGATGATATACAAATCTTCAATGACGGCAGTGTTAATAGATTTTTATTAGATGGAGAAACCTACTTTAATAACAAAGCTAATAGTGAATGTTTTATTATAACTAAAACAAATGGTGCTGTTGAATTATATCATGATGGTTCTAAGAAATTAGAGACTATCTCTACTGGCGTTAACGTAACTGGCGGTATCAGACTAGGTGGTAATAACGCTGCGAATGAATGTGACGACTATGAAGAAGGTACATGGACTCCTAGATTAGGAGGATCTAATATAAGTACTTATAATGTTACTGGTGTAGGTCATTACACTAAAGTTGGAAGAATGGTTTTTTGTGTTCTCCGCTTTAGTAACACAGATCTAGACAATAATTCATCAGGTACGGTTAGAATTGATCAATTACCTTTTACACCCAGTGCTGGCGGAGTATCACCCGAACCATATAGTATCTTTGGTAATTTCTTAACGCATGAAGGAGTTTTTGATGAAACAAGAAAAGATGGTTTCGAGATCTCATCAGGAGGGACTATGGTAGGAATACAACAAGTAAACGGTGGTGCATGGATAGCAAAGAGCGTATCTGAGTTTCATGACGCTTCCTTCTATATGAATGGTAGTTTCACTTATATTGCATAATCATGAGTACAATTAAATTACCCGCTGCAAGTGGCGGAGGATCGATCTCGATTAAGGGACCAGCTTCATCAGGAAGTGATGTTGACTTATTAGATACAAGTGGAAATTTTAAGCCTTCTGGGCAGATGTATTTGAACGACGATAAGAAATTAATAGTTGGAACTGGTGGAGATATGGAGATATACCATTTATCTGATCAAAATTATATCTATTCAGGTAATGGAAGAATCAATTTAAGAGCATCAGAAGTTCGTTGTGAAAATGCAGCTGGTAGTGAGGTCTTGGCTAAGTTTATTGCTGATGGTGCGTGTGAACTTAGACATAATGATTCAGCAAAATTGACAACTACGAGTTCAGGGGTTTCTGTAACTGGAAATGTAGCTGTTTCATCTGGTAACGGTATTGATTTTAGTGCTCATTCTCATGCAACAGGGATGTCAAATGAACTACTTGCAGATTATGAGAGAGGTAACTGGACACCTGGAATAGAACTTGGAGGTGGAACAACTGGTGTTACTTACACTTTTCAAAACGGTAGGTATACAAGAATAGGTACTTATGTATATGCTAGTTTTGTTTTAGATGTTAATGCTAAAGGTAGTGATACAGGTTCTTTATATATTACTGGTCTTCCTTTTACTGCGCTTAATGATAGCGGGGATCGTATTCATGGAATGATAACCTATTATGGATCAGTAAGTAGTATTAGAGGGTCTATGCACTGCTATGGTGGCACAAACGCAACTAAATTTAATGTATATCATGTAAACGATATGACTGGTGATTCAAGTGGTGTAAATGCTATCACGAACGCTAACTTAAATAATACCGGAGCACATTTCAGAGGATGGGTGCAGTATCATGTCTAAACTAATAACAAACACAATACGCCACACAGGCGGATCAGCTGATAATATCACTCTTGATAATTCTCAGAATGTTACATTAGAAGGTAACACAACTATTGCTGCTAATAAAGATCTCAGATTTACTAATGGTTCTTGGACAGGAGAAGTAGCTGGAAAGATCCAACAAAACTCGAATAAGCTATATATACAAGGCGGTACTGGTGGATGGCAATTCAGATCATCAGGTGGTAGTGCAGTAGTAGAAATAGCTACTGACCTTACAGTAAGTACAGGAAATCTAGTTATAGGAACTAATGGTAAAGGTATTGATTTTAGTGCCACTCAAAATGGCCAAGGTGGTTCTTCACAACTCTTGGACGATTATGAAGAGGGAACTTACAACCCAAGTTGGGGAGGTGTAACTAATACTGCTAATTACAATGACTGGTTATATAGAAAAGTAGGTGGTTTGGTTTATGTAACTGGTAGATTTAAATGTGCCACAACTACAAACAATGGTACAACAGTCCATGGAACTGTCCCATTCACACCTGCTGGTAATCCCACTAATGGCTATAACACTTCTGTAGGAACAGTTATGCATAAAGAAATGAATACATATTCTTCAGGTAATTTTACTAGCTATCTTTCTACTAACACGAATCTTTATTTCTATAAATGTCAACAAAATGGAGATTGGGATTCTTTGGGAAGCGATGATGTTGCAGTAAATGATGAGATGATTGTTTCTTTAACTTATATGACATCATAAACTATGGCATTAACACAAATAGGAACAGGCGGTATCAAAGATGATGCCGTCACAGATGCTAAGTTACCTGCTAATTCTGTAGGTAACTCAGAAATGAAAGATGATGCTGTAGGTGTTGCTGAGTTGTCAGCCACTGGTACAGCAGGAAATACCACCTATTTAAGAGGAGATAATACTTGGACAGTACCACCAGATACTAACACAACTTATTCAGTACAAGATGGGCAACTATCAGAAAATAACTTTACTGATGCTGACCATACTAAACTAAATGGTATAGCAGCAGGTGCTGAAGTTAACGTACAATCAGACTGGAATGCTAGTTCAGGTGATGCACAGATATTAAACAAACCAACAATACCATCAGGTACTCCTGAAGGTACAGCAGTTCTTTCAACTGGTGAATCAGGTGGTACTAAATTCCTACGGGAAGATGGTGACGGTAGTTGCTCATGGCAAGCAGTACCAGCTGGTTATACACACCCTAATCATAGTGGTGAAGTTACTTCATCAGGAGATGGTGCTACTGTTATAGCAAGTAATGTTGTAGATGAAGATAATTTAAAAGTATCTAATTCTCCTACTAACGGCTATGTTCTAACAGCTCAATCTGGTAATACAGGTGGAATGACTTGGGCAGAAGCTGCAAGTGGATCTTCAGCAGATGGATGTATATGGAAAAATACTTTAACTGTCAGTAATGCACATACAATTGCTGCTACTGAAGGGGCGCACAGTGTTGGTCCCATAACTTTAAGTGCCACTGTAACTGTAAACGGACGTTGGGTAATTAGCTAATGGCAATAGTAATAAATGGTAGTGCAAATACTATCGCAGGATTATCTGCTGGCGGTATCAGTAATGCTAATGCAATAGCTAAAGCTGCAATGCCAGCAGGCTCAGTACTTCAAGTAATACAAGTACAGAAAAAAGATGCATGGACTGGAGATAATGATAGTAGTTACGAAGCTATTAGTGGACTTTCAGCCTCAATAACCCCACTTTCTACTAGCAATAAAGTGCTTGTAGAAGCTATTGTATGGGGTGGTGTTGATAAAGGTAGATGGGCTGGAATACGTTTATATAGAGGAGGATCAGTTGTTTCTGATGCAATCTCTACAGCATATAGTGGTAGTCATT
>VTLG01001030.1_pt1 | contig 20833 bp, 15 predicted proteins | sample 4694571 | NCBI WGS metagenome assembly VTLG01 (sample SAMN12604809, study PRJNA352737) | marine metagenome | biome: ENVO:00000447; feature: ENVO:00000209|ENVO:00000569|ENVO:01000036; material: ENVO:00002151; isolation source: viral sequences binned using virsorter ... | reverse complement strand
ATATGTAATGGTATATAATTTGATTCTGGAATTGGGAATGGTGCCGGGGTTTCAGTTTCTGGTCCACTTGGTACTATTTCTTGATAATTAGGTTCATCATTAGGCCCTTTACCTGTGTAAGCTGCACCTGTATAAAGTTTCCAATAATCTCCATTATAAAATTTAGATTTGTCAGATTTAAATACCCACTCATCATTAGCAGCTATTAAATTTAATGTACATCTATTTTTTGGAATATATACCATTATCCTCCACTTGTTTTAATACCTTTTAACATTTCTAACATTTCCTTTTGTGGAAATATATCAGATTTATCACTTCTTACTGAGTTATGAGTATAAACCCCATTTCCTGATGCCCCATTTGGAGGGAAACATTTAGGAGAACTGTTAGGAAATAAACAATTATAATCATAATGGAATGGTATACTGTATTTGTCCATCCAATTTTTTACAACTGTTCTAGTTGCCTCAATTCCTGCATCAGTATACTTTTGATACCAATCATATCTTTTATATGTAATAGGTTTATAATTATTGTCTACAGGTTGGATCCAAGTACCTCCATATCTTTTAGTAGGCCATTTACTGTATAATTTTGTCCCATCATCTAATTCTTTATAATATGTAGAAGTAAATTTAGGAGGGTTAGATCCTACTTTTCTTAAAGGTCCTATATTTTGTATCTCTAATGTTAAAGCTTGTTTATTTAAATACATACCCCCAGTTACTCCAGCATGACCTCCCCACAATTTGTCAGAATAAAGTTGTTCTGCATTACCTTTATCGTCTATAACATAGTGAGTTGATACTCTATTATATTTATTTTTTTGTCTGGCTTGATACGCATCTTTACTCCAACTATTTATTGTTGACTGTACACCTTTTGTATGACCTGCTGTATGGTGAAGGAATATAAAATGTTTTTTAGTTTCTGTTGTAAAGAAACATTCATACATTGGATAACCATTTGTTAATGTTTTATGGGTTACAGGAAAATCTTGTCCTTTATCTGGGGATCTTTTATCTCCACCTGTTCCTTGATTTCGATTAAAAATAGAAAATGATGATTTTTCTGGTTTTGATATTTGACCAAATATAGGTTTTGCTAAAGTTTCTACTTTTGTTGTCCAGTCCGTTTCTGATATTTCATGACTTAAACTTTTTATTATTAATTCTATATGGTCTGAATTATAAGTTGGTGGTAATACTTTGTCATCTATTTTAAAAGCATTATATATTTTCATTCCTCCTAAACCATCCATAGTTAAAGATAAATTAAATGGTAAAAAGAAAGGTGCTGGGTATTGTTTTTTCTGAGTTAATTTACCCGTACACAACTGTGCCCACTCTTGACATGCTGCTTCTAATGGTCCTACTGTTTCTGATGTAAAGTCCATTCCAAATCCTCCATCATAAAAATATCCTTCATCTATTTCAGGATCACCCCAACATTCTTGAAAGAGTTCTGTAAATTCTTCTGTCCATATTTTTTTAAAAGGATCAGTTTCTTCTTCTGATGATGCTGATGTTGTTGTTAGTACTGCTTTTTCTGGGGTAACTCTATCTATTAATCCTTTATTATATATAGAAAAAGCTGTAGCATTTCCTGCTGATGAATTACCATCTGCTTGAGCTCCAACAGATATCATAGTAGCAAATTTATCTGTTAATTCAGCTGATAAGTCTATTGTTCTTACAAATGAGCCATTATCCTTTTTTACACCATAGGTATTAATAGTACATGGTGGAGTAGTTGATTCATTAATAGGTTTTTCTGATATTATTCTTATAAGGTTAGTAGGAGTATCATGAATTACTCTAAATTCATTAATACCCCCTGATGTTAAATTTATTGTTGACATTATAGCATTGAGAAAATCTAATAATAGTATATTATCATCATCATCTTTATTATCTGCTAAAATAGTAGTAATATGGTTAACATCTAAATATACATTACCTAAAAAAGCAAAAGTTTGATCATCATTTGCATAAAACTTAATTCCCTTTTGTGTTAATTCTTGATTTACTAAACCATTAGGCATATAAACCTTACTAGTTATTGATTTAGCAACAGGTACATATGGAAAAAGTACTTTTGCAGGATTACCTGAGTACATTCCAGGAAATGTTGCCATTCTATTTTTATCATTTAAAGGTTTTTCAAAATCAAAATCATAACATATAATAGGTGATTCGTCTGATGGATTATGCATATTACAATGTGTCATTAATAAACACAATAAAGTATTTAGTGTAATATAAGTTGAAGGTGTATACCATTTATATGCATCTGTTTCAGTTCCTCTAATTTGATAACCTCCTTTGGGATGTTTAATTGTTTTTTTAGTCCATTTTGTAACTTCACCATTTGAATTTCTTGTAGCAATAGGAACTTGATTAATTACAACTTCAAATGCTCCTGTTTTTGTAAATTGGGCCTCAGGATTATTCCAATACCTATCATTAAATATATTAAATAGTGCATTATTAAGTACTGTTGTTATTGCATCAGCAGCAATAGTCATTCCTTCTTTTTTAGCTGTTTTTCTATCATCATCATCCCAACTTCCTTCATCTGCTCTAGCTACCATTTCTGGAGATGGTGCTAAATTTGTTTTAAAACTTTGAATAACATCTCCTAATCCTATTAAATTTACAGTAATATCATAACTACCATCACCATTAAATTTCCAATTAAATTTAGTTATTTTTCCAAAAAACCCATCATAATTTCCTTGCCATGTTTTTTTTTCAGTAGTAATACAATCACTTAATGAAAACATATCATTACCACTTTCCCACATTTTTCTAAATGGTCTTGTAATAAAATCTTTTCTATGAATTATTTTACTATCATTTCCTAAATAAACAGACCATCCAAATTCTAATAAAACTGTGTATCCTGGTCTTTGGTATAAAACATCTAAAAGTTGAAATTGTGATCTATTAAAACATTTAATATTAATTTCTCCTTGTGCTAAAGCTCCATCATTTTTATATGAGAAATTTGCACTTGTTATACCCGGCATAGGAACATAACCTCTTTCTAAAGAGCCTGCTGTGAAAGCATGAGCTCCACCAAAAAGACCTCCTGTTGTTCCTTTATATGAATTACCTTCAGAATCACTAACTCCTCTAAATAAAACTAAATTTTTAGCTAATTTATCACCATCTAAATCTGCCATATTATACCCCATATCTTGGAGTGTTTTTCTAACTGAAATTCCTGGTAGTGTTTCGTCTCCTTTTTCAATATCAACAGCCGATGCTAATCTAATCCAAGGTGTTCTTGTATTAAATGCTTTAAGGTCATTATCTTTTCTATTATGAAAATCTCCTAATGACTTTTGCCTAACGCCAATTTGCGTTTGAACATAACTGTCGAATCCATCCCCTATTATTGCCATTATATATCATTAAATGTTTTATAATCCATTAATATTTGATTAATATTTGTAGGTATTCTTATTTGTTTTCCAGGACCTGGGAAGAAAGAATCAAATGCTACATTATATGGATTAGCTGCTGGTATAATCCACCATAGTGTTGTATCTTCGTAAAATCTATATGCTAATAAATCATATCTATCTGTAAAATCAGTAATTACCCAAATATCATCTTCACTTTGTGGAATTTCTGGATAATATGTAGTGTCCCTATATAAAGTTCCCAATGTTCCTACATTTGGATTTATATTTCTTAATTCTTTTATGTCCGAGTATCTATTCATATTATCCTTTAAATCCTTTTGAATTATGGGAATTATTTAAATAATTATTATTTACTCCATTTGATAATGCTATAAATGGGGTTTTAGCTTGACTATCTGGATTGCCTCTTCTTCTTGGTATAAAGTCATGAATTGGTTTAAATTTAACTCCTGTTACTTTAATCATATGAGGTAATTCTTTAACTGATCTATCGTAAGTCCCATCATTTTTAAGTGCTATTTCCCATGTTGCTTCTTGTGGTACATCATACGTAAGACCTGTTATTACTCCAACCTGATTGTATAAATAACCCCCTATATTTAATTTTACTAAGTTACCTCTCATAAAACCCCCACTAGAATAATCACCAGCTAAACTTGAAGCTAAATAATTTAATTTTCTATACATAGGAATTAATTCAGCTTTTGATTGAGCTATTACAGTCCATGCTAAACTAATTTCTCTACCAAAACCATCATAATTATAAAATTTTTCACTTCGACCTGCGTATTTAATATCACTCCAATCTGCTGTATATGTGTCACTAAAACTGTCAATAAACGCTCTAAAATGCATCCACCAACTTTTACCTGTGCTATTATTTTGCATAATTCCTAGACTGAATTTTGCTAAATCATTTCTTCCATAACCAGATCCACCTCCTTCAGCTTCTGTAAATAAATTTGATCTTGGATGGGTTGCATTGTCCTTTTGGTATATTTCAGCTGCTGTTATTTTATCTAATGCTTCTTTTAAGTATGTTTCGTCTGTTCCATCAAATTGTCCTTCTAAACCATAATCAAATCTATTTTTTGATACTTTTCCTGGATCTCCATAACTTAAACGATTTTCTCTACGCATTTTGGTATAATCAGGAGCAAAAGATGCTATATTTTGTCCCGTTGAAATAGCTGCAGCACTATCATCACCTAAATACATTTTATTTACAAAACTTTCATTTATTGTTGGGTTGTATAATGAAGAGGATTCATTCATCAACTGTTTTTGATTAAATGTAAGTCCTGTATTTACAAAGGGATTATGTTCTAAAAAAGATCCTCCTCTATCAGTAGCGGGTAGCCATGGATTCCAACCACCTGTTGTAGTTCTAATACGAAGCGTAGGTAAAGTATTTTCAGCATAATTTATTCCTGCTATATCTATTGTTGCATTAGGAGCACCTGATTTTAAATATGCTCTTCCATAAGCTGATGAAGCTCCATCAGCAAATCCATATTCCCCTTCTTGTGGGGATACTGCTCTATAATTGCAAACACCAAAATCTTGTTTACTATCATTAACATAAGGTTTCATCCCAAATGATGAAAAATTGTTAGGACCTACTAATATATCTTTATCAGGTAAACCTAATAAGGGTTTATAAAAAAATTTATTTGTTAAATTAGAATTTTTACCAAATGAATTATTGTTTAAACTATAAACATTTTCTAAAATATTTTCATCAGTTTCAATAAAACTTCCGTACGTTGCAGCTTCATTAGCAGTCCATGTTCTTTGATTATCTGTATTGGTTTGTAAGTCTGCCCAATATAAATTAGTTGCCCCTAAATATTTAGTACCCTTTAATGATAAAGCTACATTAGGTCTATCTGCAGTACCTAAAAACCAATCTGGGTTTGTTACAGAATAAGCATTATTTACTCCTGTTCTTAAAATTCCACCTGTATTATCACTTGCAAATCTTATTGTTGTTTTACCAATACCTAAAACTGAGCCAGGGCCTCCTGGGTATTTATATAATACATCAGGCCCATCACTAAAAATACCTCCAAAAATACCACTATCTCCTCCTCTATTAGTTTGTTTTGTGTCATAAAATTCTACTAATCTATTAGTATATTCCGAAGGTAAAGTTTCTGTATATTCTACTTCTAATCTTCTTGTTGGTCCTCCTCCTTGATCTTCAAATCCATTTGTTTCTTCCCATAATTCAGGGAATTTTTTTCTCATAGACCAAAAAGGATTTCTTACTTTTTTAGTTTTGACTACGTCTTTTGTCCCTGTTTGTTGACCTTGTCTTTGAAGAAAAGCTTGAAAATCTCCATAAGTTGTTAATCCTAATCCAGGAATTAACCCACTTACATTTTTTCCTCTTTTTAACATAGGATCTGAAGGATCAATTCCAAATAAATTTAAATGTAAGCCTGCGACACCTCCTGCTGCTTGTAATATTGTTGATGTAGGTAAATAAACACCTTGGTTTAAATTACCTCCTGCATAACCTGTTCGAGATATACCAAGTCTTTTAGCTAACTTTCCACTTACTTCTGTTTGAACATTTTGTCTAGATAATACATTTTGTTTAGCAGTAAAAAGTATTCCATTTGGGTTTTTGAAATCAAAGAAAAATTTAGTTAACCTACTTGCATCTCGTACTGATCTTGTAAGGGCAAGACTTCCCCCTCTAAGGAGAACATCGAGGCCTCCTGTGGTAGACTGTTTCCCGTCAATTGGTCTTGTTTTATAAGGTTGACCACTATCTCCCCCACCAGGTCGATCTTTTCCAAACTTTAATGATTTTAAGTTTGTTTGTAGGTTAATTAAAGCCATATATTAAAATGAAACACCTTCAGGTGCATTTGAAGCATATGTTGTAATTTCTCCTGTTCCTAATGATGTAGGCATTGGGGTGTTTGCTGATGTTATTGTAGGTATTCCATTTAGAGAATATGTATTGTGTAAAAATGCATAATTATCTATTAATGCTGTTTGATTAACACCTGTACCCTGTAAAGCTCCCATATTTCCATTTTCGTATGATTGTAATAATCCGTTTGCCATAGTTTTAAGTTTTTAATTATTAATTATTCTGTTATAAATATTATCCTATTCTAGAACTATTCATTGCAACTGATTTTCCTACTTTCTGTCCATCCATTTCTATTATTTTTCCTGCTTCTGTTGCTGCTATTAGTTTATCTAGTTTAGCCATTAATTCTGCATGTTCTTTATTTTCTTTACCACCCCCAAACATACTACCTATAGCTTGTATTGGAGCTGTAATAGCTGCTGTTATACCTTGTGCAGCTGAGGCAATAGCTGATTTAGCTGCAAATCTTTCTAATGTTTTTAATGTTGATGTATCTATTGATGATATTGCAGAACCTACTCCTCTAAGTGCAACTGCCATTCTCATTATTGAATCTGCTGCACTAGCTAATGGGTCTGCTAATAATGCTAATTCTTTAATTGATCCTAAAGGACCTCCTCCAAACATTCCTGATATACCACCAAAGACAGACATAATTGCCATACTAAAAGCAAATTTTCTAATTGCAAACCCAACTGCTCCTAATGCTCCTCCTAATTTATACATTCCCGCTATTATAGGTCCACCAACTAGTCCAGTCATAGCTTCTGTAAAGGCTGTTAAGTCAACATCTTTTAATAAACTAAATGCATACGCTGCTGGTATCATAGCAAGGCCTAATGCCATTAATGCCATTGATCCCCATATTATAAATGGAGCTAAAAATCCTAAACCTGCTGCTGCTAATGCTAATAAAGGTAATGCTAAAGAGAATGCAAACATTTTTCCTATATCAACTCCTTCTAATAAACTAAAAGCAAAAGCTGCTGGTATTAAAGCTAATGCTAATACTAACATTGCTGCTGCTCCTAATATTATATTAGCTCCTATATTACCCATTATAGCTAATGTTATCCCTAATATAGCTAATGAACCTGCAAATGCAATCATTTTAACAGGGTCTACATCTTTAAGCATTACCATAGCTAATGCAAAACCTCCACCTAATACTGCAATTACAATACCTAATGCTAATGCACCTTTTACTACTTGTCCAAAGTTTTTACCAAAATATTTTAAACCATCTGCTAATCCTTTTAAGAATAATTTAGTTGCATTTCCTTTTTTAGGGTCTGGTTTCTTTTTAGGTGTTTCTTTATCTATTTTATCACCCATTCCTAAAGATTTTTTTAATCCACCCATAAATCCACCTTCTTTTCCTCCTCCCATCATAGCTTTTCCCATATCACCAAAACCACCAACCATAGATTTTACATCACTTGCCATTGAACCAAAACCTTGAAGAAGTTTAGGCATAAACATTAATGCCATAGCACCCATTAAAATGTACATTGCTGTTTCATTTTCTACAATAGGCATTATATATGATAAAAGTTGAGCTGCGTATTCTGATATTTTAGCCATAAATTTAGATATTTGCTCTTGAGTAGTAAGTCGTTTAGCTTCTTCTACTGAAATATCAGCTGCTTTTGCTGCTGCTTCTATTGATAAACCTTTATCTAATTGTTTTTGTAATACTATTTTTGCAACATCTTCTCTAGTCATACCCATAGCTTTAGCTATTGCTTCCTGTTGTATTCTATTTCCAGATTTAAATGCTCCTAATATTTCTTCATTTTTACCTATTTCTTCAGCTAATACTTTTATATCATTATTTAAAGCTGCTCGTCTAGCTGTTTCTAAATTTAATGATTTACCTGTTAGTAATTCAGCTTCTAATTCTGCTGATATAGATGATTCAAAGTCTAATAATGAGGAAGCTATACCATCAATAGTATCCATTTCTAATCCTAACTTTTCTGCTGCTAATACTGCTTCAGTGATGTTTTTTTCACTCATCCCTAAACTAACAGTCATAGCATCGGACATATTTCCAACTTTTTCCATCACACTTCCAAAGTTAAGTGCTGTTTTTTCTTCTTTTACAAAAGTTTTAAATCTTTTTTCAACATTTTTAGATATTTCTTTTGTATCTTTATTACCTACTTTAGCTAGTAAGGCAAATCTAGAAGCAGCTTCAGCAGATAAGCCCATATTTTCTGTTAATTCAGCAACTTCTAATATAGTTTCAGGTGTAAATACTACTGCTGCATTTCTGTTTAACTGTTCTGATAATGTAACTGCTGCTCCTATATACTCAGCTGTAGTAGTTAAACTAGTATTTAAGTTATCAAATTCTTGAACATTTTGACCTGCTAATTGCCTAAATTCCTTTTGTGCATCTTGGACTCTTCCTATACCTGATATAATAGCACCTATAACAACAGCAGGATCTGTTAATGAGTCTGCTAGATTTGTAACTGCTGATTGTATTCCTACAAATAAAACATCTAATTTTGAAATTTCTTCACCTGATCGAACTGCTTCATCAGCAAAGTTCTTCATATCATCAGCAACTTTATCAAGGTTAAATGCAGCTGCAATTTGACCCCCTGATTCTTTAATTCCTTGTAGTAATTTACCTGATACTCCTAATTTTTCGTTAACTTTAGCTCTTATGTTTTGTTCCTCTTGGATTTTTTTAACGATGGATTGTGATATGTCAAATCTGTGTTCTTGAGCTGCAACTAACTCAGCTTCTTCTGCAGATAATTTCTTTTTATCTTTTAATTCTGTAGCTAGTGTGTTTAAGTGTGCAATTGCTCCTTCTGCCTTTGCTTTTTCAGCTTGTAACTGTTTGTCGGAGATATCTAATATACCTTCTTCAACTGCAGCCATTTTTCTAGCTATACCTATTAAAGTATTATACTCCTTTGAAGCATCCTTAATGTTGTTCCTTTTGACGCCTAACCCCTCATTAATACCTTTTAAGACCTGTTGATAGTCCCTAAAGGACATATTTAATTCATCCTGTGCAGCTTTTGTATTTTTTATATTGTCAGATTGTTTAGACATGCTAGGTTTTTGTTATAAATATCGGAAGGCATCATTTTCTAGATGCCTTCGTGGTATAGCTTGGTTTTTTTGCATTTTCAGCAAATGCTGGTTTGTTTACAGTACCATCTGAACTAATTACTGTTCTACCTCCTTTACCTTTTTGTGCTTTTTTATACTCTTCATTTTCTTTTATATAAAAAGTATTTATCTGATGAAAAGTAAAATTTCTAAGCCAAATAGGCATATTATAGACAGTATGCCAATCATATCCTCCTTTACCATAAAATACTATTTCATGGATTTGTTGGAATAATTGTTTACGATACTGGAGCGTCAGGCCAAAAAAAGTTCAAAGATATAGGGATATCGACGTCCTCCTCACCGCCGTCCCCTGTTTCCACAGTGACTTTTAAATCAACATCTGGTTGAAAGTTGTTGATGTATTTTCTAAATGCTCTTGAATCTCTAGCTAGGAAATGGTAGTCAACAAATTCTCTAACTGTTTCATTTTTTTCATCACCGTTTATTGATAATAACATATATTTTAAACGTGTTGATAATTCTGGAGATGCATTTTTATTAATTTTTTTAAGTCCTTCTACTTCTTTTGTTATTTGTTCCTCATCCCTTTGAGTTAAAAGTTTAAATGTAATTTTTGTATTTGTTGTAGGAGTTGTCCATTCAAATTCATTTTTACCTGAAAATGTTTTTTTATCTAAATTTTTATTATCCAAAGTAGATAAGTCAACTTGATGTTTTTCTCCTCTTAATTCAAACTCATAATCTTTACCATAACCCAATATTCTAGCTGCTATTAAGACTGCATTTTTATCACCAATCAGTAAATCTTTATAATCAATTTTAGATACAATTAAAGCTGATAGTAATTTATCTATTACTGTACCCTTATTAATGTAAGATTGGTTAGTCAAAATATCTTCTTCCTTTGCAGTCATATATTTCATCTCTATCTTACCACTTGATAGTGGGTTTTCTTTATCGTAAAGTAAACCTTGTGATGGGAGTTCTATTATTTCCGTGGGGAATTTATGTTTTTGTTCCATAGTTTTTATTAGTTAATAACTTTATTTTATGCGTATACATATATATGATAAAAAAAAGCTTGACGAAAGCCAAGCTTAATTTTAAAAAAAATAAAATATATTGTATTAGAAATTTAAGATACAATAATCCATCGCTATAGTCAATGTAATTGTTTGAGCTTCCGCTTCAGTATCCCAATTATACCCTTTGAACGACGCGTCTTTAATAAATGCTCCTTTAATAATCCATTCTGAGACAACGTCTCCTACTGGGCCAAGAACATTGATTGTTAAATCTTTTTTATAGAAATCAGAATAACCATCTCTACCTGTTACAGATTCATGATGTAGTCTTACCCATTCCATTACGGCTTGAGCTCCTGAAGGAGTAATTGGATCGTATAGAGTCATCGTTAAATCACCCCATTTTGCTTTTCCTTTTACTTTTCTATAAGTGTTTATATGATTTAATACTATCTCACCTTGCTCGATTTTCAATTCACCTATCTCCTTAATCATATATGAGGGAATACCCGCTACATACATTATAAATCGATTGGCTACTTTCGGCTCAAAGGCGGTGAAAAATATTTCATTTGGGTCTAATACTGCCATTTTATTTTATTTTTGTTTTGTTATTCATTTATAAATATTACCTCTTTCAACTTTTATGATGGGAATGTTGCTCCTGTTGGTAAAATGTTGAAATCTAAGTAAATAAATTCAGCTGTTTTTGTAGGTTGTAAATAAATAGCACCTATTAATTGATTTCTATCAATTACATCTGGTGTATTATTTGAATCATCCATTACTACTTTAAATGCATATAATCCTTGTCTTTGTTGAACATTTTCTAAATAAGGATTAACTTGAGCTAAAAAGTTATTTCTAGTAGCTGTTGTGTTTTGTTCAAATACTAAATTATCTGCTACTTGTGAAATATATGATTTAAGTTCAATTAACAATCTTCTAACATTTACTCTATCTAAAGCACTTGCTTTTGTTTGTAATGTTTTCTGTCCAAATACTACAACTCCTCTTCCTGGGAATGTTGCTATTGGATTTACTTTACCTGTATATAAACTATCTCTATTTGCTTGTGTTAATTTTCTTTCAGCTTGTCTTACTGTTCCTAATCCACCTCTATTAATACCTGCTGGTGCAAACCAAGCTTCTCCTGCTTTATCATTATAAGCATATACTCCTGGTATCATTGTTGAAGCTGGTACCCAAACTAATTGTCTTGAGTCTGGATCTGTTACTTGAACCCATGGCCAATAAGCTGCTACATAAGAAGAATCTAATGTTGCTGCTGTAGTTGTAGCTGCTGTTATAGTACTTGAATAATACTCAAGATCCATTACTACAATTGCATCACCTCTATTTTCTACATTTGAAATTAATGTATTAAGTGGACCTGCTTGAGTACCTCCTGAATACACTAAACCAGGTGCTGTTATTAAATTATATTTAAAGTCATCTTTATTTGCTAATATATTAAATGCATCTATATAATTAGATCCTGATACACCTTGAGTATCAATATTAGTAATTTTATCATAATAGAAATCATTTGGTCCTACAATATTACCTACTGCACTGTCAAATGATCCACTTTGAGTTAATGGTATTGAAGATGTGTACGCTGCTTTAGCATTTCCATCATTATCAAAATAATCTGGTGTTTTTTTCAATACTTCTTTTACTCTTACATATCTTGAAGCATTTGGATATGATCCTGATGATTGTAAATAAACATCAGTTCCTGATCCTATCATATTAGTTCTTTGATTTCCAACTATTCTTTCAATATAATTTGAAGATTTTGGATCTAATGAAACATTAGCAAAAGTTTCTACTACTGATTTATCTTTTGTTTTATCATTACCTTGTCTAATGATTAATGAAAATACACCTGCATTTACATCTGGGTTTGTTATTTCCCATCTAAAGTTATCAGCCGACCCACTTACAAGAGCTCCTGTTGTTGATTCTAAGCCATAACTATTCATCATATTACCTTCACTTAAGGTTTCTAAAATGAATGTATCTTCGTTATTTATTTGTCCAGCACCTAATGTAATTGTAACATCTGTTGCTGCTACTAAATCACCTGCTACTACTTGATATGTACAAGCACCTGTTATACCACCTGCTGTCATAGTAGTTGCGTCAAATGTTAGTAATGAAGCGTCTGTATAACCAGTACCTCCACCTCCTACACCATTTGTGTCTTTTATAACAAATGTTGTTACTGATGATTCTAAATTAGCATTTGTTACTGTAACTACCCAATTTCCTAATCCTGAAAATGCAGTACCTATTGTAGCATCACCTAATGCATTAAGTTGAGCTGCTGTTAATGTAATAGTAGTAGCTGTATTATAACCCGATGTACCTACACCAGAAACTGTTGCTTTTGTTGGTATTCCTGTTGCGCCTGTTGATATTATATATGTAGCTCCTGTACCACCACCTGTTGTAAAGGCATCTAAGTTTAAAGCTGCTGAATCAGCTAAATTATTACCACCTACTATAGTACCTGCGTTTACTGTTAAATTATTATTTGTCCCATTATATTTTCCTGTTAATGCTACTGTTGCTGTTGCTACAGCTCCTGTTCCTGGTGTTGATGTTAATGGAATGTTATCAATAGTTCCTACTGCTGTACCATCTCCTACTGCTGTACCTACTCCTGATGTAAAAGCTGTTGCTCCTATTAATAATGATCCTCCACCTCCTAAAGCAGTTCCAGCAAATGTTAAAACACCACCAACTGCAAAATCCGAACCTGAGTCAGTTGGGACTATTGAATTTAATGAACCTGTTCCTGTTGTAACAACTGTAAACGTTGGTATTGTTGGAGATTCTCCTGCTGCTGTAGCTGTGTATGTTGGAGTTACTGTGTTAGAACCCGCTACTAAATCTTGAGGTGCAGCATCAAATACTTGACCAATGGCTCCATCGGCGTTTGTTGTACTTGCTGGACCTAGGGATCCTGTTAGATTAACTATATTTATTTTTCCACTTTCAATAGCATTATATACTTCAGTTGAAACTGCAGGTGAAAATGATTCTGAGACAACTCTAGTTACTAATAATGAACTACCTCCATTTTGAAAATAATTAAACGCTGATATTGAAGTAAAGTAAGAGTACGTATCTGATCCACTTGTGAACGTACTTCCAAAATTAGCTAAATATTCACTATAGCTAGTTACTAGTTTAGGAATATTAGGTTGACCTTTTACTGTAGGACCAACTATTGCCGCTCCTGCTTGTACAGGTTGTGACGTAATTTGGGATTGATCATTTTCTCTTGCTAATACCCCTGGGGAAATTAATGTTTCTGCCATTGTATGTTAGTTTTTTATGATAAATATATTAAACTTCTTCAAAAGTCTATTTGTCTGGTAAAAACTCTCCAGAGTCTAAAGAAATGGTTCCTTGACCATATTTTTCCTCTAATTTTTTGGCTAAAACTTTTTCTTCTTCTTGGATACTATCTAAAGCTTTTTCTAAAGTCTTTTTTCTTTTGTTAATTTCTATTAGTTGTAGTTCTGCGTTTCCTATTACTATAACTAAGTCTTGAAATTTTTGTTTTAAATTAGATAGTTCTTCTATTTCGTTTTTTTCTAGTATAACTTTTTTATCTTCCATGTTTATAAATATTGATTATTTTATTAAAATTAATTTAACAGTCACAACATTTGCAGTCGCAACTACTTCCACATTTGCATGTTGTACAATTACATTCTTTCATAATATTATTTTTATTATAAATATTAAGAAATTCCTAACTGTTTATTAATAGCATTAATAATTGTAGGGGGTTTTATTGATTTAGTACATTCAAACATCCTATCAGTGTCTTTATGATCGGGGCACCATTCCCAATCTCCTGCATTTAATCTATGTCTGTTAAAACATCCATTACATTTATTAGGATCAGGTGTAAAAATTCTCTCACAATCACTAAATTCACTATAGGGTTTACTAAAACCTGATATTAAGATTGTTTTAGTTTTTACAGCCCATGATAACCAACTTAACCCACTCCCTAATCCTATAAATAATTCAGAATTCATTATGTCATTTGCTCTATCATCTAATGTATAATCACCTGTTTTATCAATAACTCTTTTTAGAGTTCCCCCTAATTTAGAATCATGCCAATCATCTCCTAAAGGTTCATGTGTAATCATTAAAACTTTATAACCTTTATCATTTAAGTAATCTATTATAGTTTGCCAACCTCCGGGATAATTCCAGTATTTAGCATGAGCTGATGCGTGAGGAGCTATACAAACATATTTTTCAAATTGATTTCCTTTATTTTTAAATGTTAATTTGGGTTTTATTTCTTGATATTTTAACCCTAAAATTTCAGTTGCTGTTTTGCCTAAAGCATGAGTTCTAAAATTAGTTGGATTATATTGATCATCAATTTTACCTGGGAATACTTTTCCATTATCATCATCATAATACCATCCTATTCCATACATAGCATATAAATCATAAACTTCTGTTCCAGGTTTTACAAATTTTAATTCTGGGTATTTTTCTTCAAACCATTCATTATGGAATGTAGATACTATAACTTCACACTCACGATTTTTTCTAAATTCATCTACATAAGGAAACCAAGCTAAAGTATCACCTAATGCTTTTGAGTCTAAATGAATGTATACTCTTTTACCTTTTGGATTATAATGATGTTCAAATATAACTTCATTAGTAGATATATCTGTTACTCTAATACGATAATTAATATAATATTTAATATTAGTTCTAGTCCACATATTATTTCCTATTCTCCCATTATGTACTATACTACCTTTGTCTTTATCGAAAAATTCAATATCAAATTCTCCTTTTTTTTCACCTAAAATTTCAAAAAAAGCTCCTTTTATAAAATTATATTTAAAAACATAACCTTCTTCTTTAGACTCTAATTTTAAGTTTTTTAAATTATTATATTCTTTTAGTAAAACTTCTTTCATAATGATTTATATAATATTAATAATTCTTTACTTCGATTATACCAACTTAATTCTTGAGCTGTATTTAGTATACTTTTAGAATAATGTTCGTAATTATCTATAATGTCATTATACCCATCTAACATCTTATATACATCCCTAGGAGCTCTATAAGCTCCATGAAAGTCATTATTATGTTCCCAATCAGCTATAATAGGTAAACCACAAGCTGCTGCCTCTACCATTGTTAAGTTAGGATGTCCTGCTTCTAACATAGTAGGATGTAAAAATATTTTATGTGAATTAAATAATTCTACAACTTCTTCTAATGAGGGATCAAATACCATATTTAAATTTTTATTTTTAAATAAATGTAAATGACTATTCATCCACCCTTTATTATCACTAGGACCTGCTATTGTTATTTCTTTATCTACTAAATCTGCTAATGCTACCCCATAACTAAATCCTTTTCTATCAAACCCACCATCACCTGCTAGTCCATTATTTGCTAACATTATAAATTCTCGTGTTTTTTTAATATTAGGATTAGGTTTATATTCATCAATATTAACTCCATGTGAAAAATAAACACATTTCGGATTATCAAAATAATCTACTAAATATTTAGCGGGCATTAAAGATAAGATTGAATTGTTTACTGCTTCATAATTTTGTTTAAATACATGAGAATCTTTACCATAATGATAAACATGATGATCATGTAATTGGTATATATATGGTATTCCTTTTTCTGCTAATTGTATAGCTAAATTAGCAACATGACAATGTACAATATCATATGCACCTTTTCCTATACCCTGTACATATTTTATATCAGTATCTTGGCCTAATAAATCTAAATTACATTTAAACTCCCATACTATTTTTTCTATAGCCCCCCAAGTAGGAGGTGGTACTGGAATGCCACAATTAGGATGTACTTGTACTATTTTCATTCTTTTAGAAAAATTAAAGGACTATGGTTGTCTGTTGTTTTTATTTCTTGTTCTACTATACTAAATCCTGGTATATGTTTAGTGTATATTTTTTCTGCTGTTCCAACTTTTAATTGTGCTACATTACATATCCATAAATCAAAAGCATCCCATTTTGTAGTATTTAATAAATTAATAATTTTAGGTAATTTATTTTTAGTTATTAAATAAGATTGAGCAGGTATAAATGGTGTTACGTTAGTATGTATATCTTCTATTTTAGGACCATTTAAGTTTCTATTTTGCCAAGGATTACCAAATCCTATTATATCTTGATCTTGTTCATTTGAAATTCTAACAAATCGTGAAAAAGAATTATATAATTCATCATAATCACAATCAACAATAACATCACCTTCAAAAATTAAAACAAAATCGTAATTATTATTATTTATATCACATATAGCATTTTTATGAGCTAAGTAACATCCATAATGTCCTGGTGCTAATTTATAATATCCAGGTTTTGATTGTACTTCTGAAGGACGATGACATGTGTCAGTTGGTGGTAGGTCTTTCCAGATTTTATTTATTCTTTGATCATATGTTATTCCTGTGTGTTCACAAAATTCTTTTAAATTTTTAACTGATCTTATTTCTTTTTCATTTGTATCAGGTTCAGTTACTAAATGAAGTAATTTTATTTTATCTTTTATATAATTAGATTTATTTCCTTTCCAATGAAAATTACCATTATATTTTATTTTATTTTCAAAATAATCTTTATCTAAATTAAAAGTATAATTTTCAATAAATACTTGGTTTTGAGAATCAAAAACATCAAATTTTATTATAAATTTATCTGATAATGTGTAATTAATTAAATCCCAAAATACGAATTTTCCTTCTACACTAAGATTTCTATCTATTATTTTTGTTCCATTTTTTTCTACTGAGTATTTTATTAATTTTGATTCTAAATTATTAGCTATTTGAATTAATGGAGAAAAATAATTTGGTAAATTTGAAGGTAATACTGTAAAGTATTCACATCTAGAGTAATCTAAATGTGTGAAAGTTTCTTCAATTTTATTTTCCCATTCTTTTTCCTCTTCTAAATAATTATTATTTTCATTTTTAAAAATATGATAATATATATTTTCTAATCCATTAGATTCAGAGCCATATATCTTCATTAATTCATCGTATTGTTTTGAATTTTCTATTTTAGGAATATGCTTTAAAAAATAATTTGGTTTAATCCCTAAAAAATATGTGTATAAATTCATCCCTTCTAATGCTTTCCTTTTACCAAAAAATGAGTCATTAATATTTAATTTTTCAGAAATATATTCTATATAATCTATATTTTTTATTATATAATCATAATTTAAGAAATATACTTTTTTAAATCCTAATTGGTTAGCTAAAGCTGTACCATTGTAATAATTTGTATAACATGTAGGCCCATGATAAACATCATTATTTTCTCCTTTTAAATTAATATGATAATTAAAATTACTTCTTGAACCATATGAATTGGTATAATAAGTATGTTTTGTTAAAATATTTTTATTATCTACTACACAATAATCTGCAATTTTTTGTAATTCATCTGGGATAGGTATATGGGATGTTAAAATTATTTTTCTTTTAGGTAATAATTTTTTTATATCCTCAATACATTTTTTTGTTGTTTTTGTTATACTATCAGAAATAGGATATGTTGAAATGATAAAAGCTTCTTCTTTTGGATTTGTTATTATTTCTTTTTGTTTACCACTTAATATTTCTTCTATTATTGGAATATTATAATTAATATCTTCAAAATCTAAATAAGTAACTTCTTTAAACTTATCAAAATAATCTAAATAAACATCTAAATTATATATAGCTAATGGTATTTTATGAGATATAGCTTCTCTTATAACTAAAGGCATTGTTTCTTTATCATTAGCAGAACCTCTAGATGTAAATAAAAATAAATCCATACTACCATAAAATTTTTCTACATCTTTTCTTTCATCCCACCAAGTAACATTTGAAGGTTTATTTTTCATTAAAGGTTCCCAATAATGTTTAAAATTATCAGCTTGATTTCCTAAACAATGGAATTCATATTCTGGTAATTTTTTAGCATATTCAAAAAACTCAGCTTGATTTTTTCTAGGGGTAAATAAACCAACATGGAGTATATGTTTTTTAAAAGGATCTAATCCTAGATCTTTTAATGTTTTATTTCTATCTAATCTTTCCTTATATTCAATAGGATATTCTACTAGTATTTTTGGAACATTATCTATATTTTTATATTGCTTTATCTGCCAATTAGATACAAACATAAATTTATCTGGGAAGAATAATTTATTATCTGTATTCATTGAAGAATCGTGTGACGTTTCTACTAAATAATAATCTCTATTTGGTGTATAAAGTTCTTTAGCAACTTCATATTTCATAAAATACTCAGGTATTTCTTCACAATGGATTATATCAGGTTTTATTCTTTTAACTATTTCTAAAATTTCTGATTTATCCTCTCCTAGTGTATATAATCTTCCCCCAACTAAATCTTTTATTTTATTTAATTGTACTATAAATCTTCCCCCTGTTGAATTATTATATTCTATTACATGAATTTCAAATTCATCTCTTAATAATTCTATTTTTTTAAAAAGATATTGTGGTAAACCCCCAGTTGATAAGTGAGGTGCAATATATAGAATTTTTTTCATTTAATAACTTTAGTTTTTCGTAATATACAACTTTTTTTATTTTAATCCAAATTAAACACCCATTACTTCAGATATATTAGTTCGGTCAACTCCTATTATTTTATCTATTGTAGAAGGATCTAATCCTAAAAGTTTTCCACTTGTCCATCCTGATGTTGATGATGTAAAATTTAATTTTATTTGATATGTTCCTGTTGTTCCACCCCAAAATCCTGTTAAATCTGATGTTGGGAGAACTCCTGGTTGTCTTGCTGAATAATCATGTGGAGCATCTAATATACAAATACAAAAAGCATTACTTTCTGATATAGCTACTGATGCTGAGTCATTTAATGCCATAGCTTTCCATCCTGATGAAAAAGTAGTAGTACCCGAATAATATCTTTCAGAGGCATTTGTTGACCATCTAGAGTAATCTTGTTTTTCTATATTTCTAGCTCCAGTTCCATCAAATGCTTGAAGACCATTTGTTGCATTTTGTGCTTTTACTATTACAGGTTCATCATTACTATAACTTCCATATCCATATACTTCTATTTCAGGATTAGTTATTGTAGTTGTGTATGCTGATGTATTGAAATACATAAAATATCTATAAAGAGCTGTATTAGTTCCTCCACCCCTTGCTGCTAAAAAACTAACACCAAAAGCTGGAGATGAGTTAGATGGATTAACGGATAAAAATGAACCCGATGCTAATCCTTGAGCTCCTAAAAATAAAGGTTCACTAGAAACACTAATTCTTCCATCTCTTGTTGGATTAATTGTAACATTAGGCATAATTAAAACTGTTTTTGAGGTAAATAATAAGTTGTTGCATTAAAATAACTATTAGTAGGAGGTGATACTGTTAAGGATTGCCAAGTTAAATTAGGAATATTAAATATATCATCTTCTGTTGTATTATTATTCCACCAAGTTGCTCTTCCTCCTACTTTCATTAATGATGATAAAGATGAACTAAAATTTATACTATCATTATCTCCATAAGTATCATAAAATAAACCATCATAAGTTGATAAAGTATCTTTAACATCAAACCAACTACTTGTTATAATGGTTACATTAGATTTTCCATTAGCCCAATCTTGAGCTTTTGGTATTACTTGTGGGTGGTTTTCTATTATTGTATGTGACGCGATTGTATGTGTTTGTATATAATTTGCTGATATGCCCATACCGAATCCAATTTCCAATATATCTCCGCCGTTTTGACAAATATAAGCAGCCGAAGCTGACATTAAATTGTCTTCCCAATCCATCATTACTTCATACTGTATATCATATTCGGTGTAATAGATTTTGTTAGATTCAAATACTAATGTTTTATCTATATAACTCATATTACTATAATAATATAAAGTTATGATCTGGTTGAAATAATACTGAATTATTAGTAGAATTTAATACATAACCTACTATTCTTACTGTGTGAGTTGCTGTTGTGGGTTCATCACATGTTAATGCTCCTGAAGCACCTAAATATACAATAGCTCCTACTGCTACAGTTCCACTTAGGGTTGCTGGTCTTATTATTCCTTGTAATAACATACCATCTACATCTGGGTCATCATCTATAGAATATGCTAATAATCCTTTAGCAGCTGCTGAAGCTGCTGTTTCATTATTTGCTTCTCCCCATGCACCACTAGATGCTAAATAATATATTTTACCTTGAGTTAAGGTTTGGCCTGTTCCAAATGCCGTTATTACTTGTGTTGGTCCTACTTGATATTCACCTGCTGCATCTAT
>VTLG01013220.1_pt1 | contig 20838 bp, 24 predicted proteins | sample 4694571 | NCBI WGS metagenome assembly VTLG01 (sample SAMN12604809, study PRJNA352737) | marine metagenome | biome: ENVO:00000447; feature: ENVO:00000209|ENVO:00000569|ENVO:01000036; material: ENVO:00002151; isolation source: viral sequences binned using virsorter ... | reverse complement strand
TTGATTATACTTTTGATGATGTGGAAACAGTAACTAGAGACGCAATAGATCAAGCAAAAGAAAAGAAAATGGATATCGCAGCCATAAAGGCATTGGATATTTGGACAAAACATAAACAGTTCAAAGCCAGTAAACTACAACCAAAAGTATATGGTAGTGATAAACAACAGCTTTCATTAACTAATAGTAATGGTCAAACATTATCAATAGAATGGGAAAAGTAACAAATGAAATTAAATAAATACAAAGTAATATATTCAGATGATCCAGGTAGATTAGCAGGTGGAGAAAAACTAGAAAAAGTATCGAGAGTATTAGGTGGATCAAGTTCTGCTGAAATTAAAAGAATGCCTATGTTTAATGGACTAAAGATTATATCTATTAAAAAAATAGGTAAATGGAACTAAATAGTATTCAAATAGTTTTAAAACAGCATGAAAAGAATATGTTTGTGTAAGTTAAGAGAGATAAGTACGTTTAGTATTTGTTGGTTTATAAATAAATAATACAAACTTTGTTCTTTTTTACACAAAGTTTCTCGTGAAAGAGCAAAGATAAGTTACGATAATAAAAGTTATCGTAAGTTATAATTACTCAGATTGTACTCAGCATTGGAAAATGTAAGGTAGCCTTCAAAAAACTTTCCATATCGATTGGTTTGATTTTTTTTTCCAAATTTTAGGAACCGAGGAACCCCCGTCGGACTCTGTAATTAAAATTGTAACCCATTTAAACTGCAACACAAATCTCTTACGGAAATTTTTATGAAAAAAAACCCTGTAGCTAAAGACTTACGCACATCAAAATACAAACAGCGTGTAGTACAAAGCAAAAAAACATACAATCGGAAAGCTGATCCATTTAAGGCGTTAGTTATTGCGATTAATGAAAAGGAAAAGAATAAAACAGAATATCCGGACAGCATGGGAAAAGGTGTTGTGAAAGGAAATGACGTAGCGGCGATTAGAGATATTTTAAATAAAAAGTGAAAATCACTATTCCGTATAAACCACGAGAACTGCAATTAAAAGTTCACGAAAGTTTAAAAAGATTTAACGTTTTAGTTTGTCATAGGCGGTTTGGAAAAACTGTCTTGTGCATTAATGAAATGATTAAGAAGTGCTTACAAAACACTTTAGCTAGACCACGATATTACTATATAAGTCCAACGTATGCCATGAGTAAAAGGGCGGCGTGGGACTACTTGAAAGAATATACAAGCGTTATTCCTGATATGTTGTTTCACGAAACAGAATTAAGAGCAGATTTTCCTACAGGTGGAAGAATACAATTACTAGGTTGTGAACGACCAGACAGCTTACGAGGTTTATATATTGACGGCGTGGTTTTAGACGAGGTGGCTCAAATGCCTCCCAGACTTTTTCCAGAAGTAGTGCGACCCGCATTATCTGACCGAAACGGTTGGATGATAGCGATTGGGACCCCCGCTGGACATAATTCTTTTTTTGACTTGTATAATCACGCATTACATCAAGGCGATTGGTATGCTGATAGTTTTAAAGCAAGTGAAACAGGAATTATATCTGAACTTGAATTAAACGAAGCAAAAGCATTAATGCCTCCTGAGGTATATGAAAGCGAATTTGAAGTATCGTTTGACTCGTCAGCTATTGGTAGTATCTACGCAAAAGGTTTAACAAAAGCAGAAGAAGAAAAACGTATAACAAAAGTTCCTTACGATACGTCAGTTAAGGTTAATACGTTCTTCGATCTTGGAATGGCAGATGCTACTTCTATATGGTTTGTGCAACAAAAAGGATCAGCTTTTCATGTAATTGATTATGAAGAACACACAGGCGAAGGATTAGAATTTTACGCTGGATTACTACAAGACAAAGGTTATTTGTACGATACACATTATTTACCACATGATGCAAATGTGCGTGAAATTGGAACTGGTGTATCACGATTAGAAACAGCACAAAGTCTTGGACTTAGAACGTCAATCGTTCCTAAGCTAAGTATTGAAGATGGTATAAATGCGGTAAGACAAATACTATCTAAATGTTGGTTTGATTATGATAACTGCAAAGATGGATTAGATGCTTTACGTCAATATCGCTGGGCAACATCACAAAAAGGTGAAATAAAATCTAAACCTGTTCACGATTGGACTTCTCATAGTGCAGATGCCTTTAGGTATTTTGCGGTAGGTAATCAACAAACAACACAATGGACAAGTAAAATAGAATATCCGCAACAAGGAATAATTTAATAAATGGCAAAATTAACAAAATCAAAATTACTTTCATTAATTTCTCAAGAAGTACAAAATTCTTTAGGATTTTATTCAAGTGATTTAGCAACACAACGCAAAGAAGCAATAAAATATTATTTAGGAGAACCATTAGGCAACGAAATTGAAGGGCGTAGTTCGGTTGTTTCACAAGATTTATTAGAAGTTGTTGAAAGTATTTTACCAAGTTTAATGCGTATGTTTACGCAACAAGATAAAATAGTTAATTTTGAACCAACACAAGCTGAGGACGTTCCTTACGCTGAGCAAGTATCTGATTATTGTAATTATGTTTTTACAAAAGATAATAATGGTTTTAATATTTTGTATTCAATGTTTAAAACAGCATTGTTACAAAAAAATGGTTTCTGTAAAATTTATTGGAAAACATCTAATGAACAAAAAAAAGAATCCTATAAAAATTTAACAGAGCCAGAATATCAAGCATTATTAGTTGATGATGAAGTTGAAATTATTGACGTAGAACAAAACGAAAAAAATATGTTAGGTCAAATTGAAATAACATATGATGTTGAATGTAAAAGAGTTAAAGATTATTCACGAGTACAAATTGATCCCGTTCCTCCCGAGGAAATTTTGGTATCTCGTAGAGCAAAATCAATAAAGGATTGCGACTTTATTGCTCAACGAGTTTCCAAAACTGTATCTGAGTTAGTTGATATGGGTTTTAACAAAAAAGAAGTTGAAAGTTTACCCACAGCAGAAGATCAAGCGTTTAATACAGAAGCTATTGTTAGACGTAGTTATGATGATGCAACTTCAGATATGGATTTATCTAACATTGATCCAGCTTTGCGTGTTGTTCAGATAACTGAATGTTACATGAAAGTTGATATGGATGGCGATGGTATCGCTGAACTACGAAAAATTATTGTTGGTGGTAGTGGTTACAATAATTATGTAATTTTAGAAAACGAAGAAATACCTGTTATTCCTTTTGCTATGGTAACAGCTATTCCAATGCCTTTTCGTTTTTTTGGTTTATCTTTTTATGATTTATTGGCTGACGTACAGCAAATGTCAACTACCATAATGCGTCAAACCTTGGATAATATGTATCTCCAAAATGCCGCAAGAACAGTTGTTGTTGATGGACAAGCTAATTTAGATGATCTTTTAACATCAAGACCAGGCGGAATAGTTAGAGTTAAAAATCCTAATGCCGTTACACCAATGCAAACACCTAATTTTTTAAATGAGGGTCTTGCTATGATGCAAAAGATTGATGATCTAAAAGAAAAACGATCTGGAGTTCCTAAACAAAATACAGGATTAAATCCAGACACAATTAATAAAAGTCATACTACCGCAACGTCAGTTAATCAAATGATGGCTGCCGGAACTCAGCGTGTGGAACTTATTGCTCGTAATTTTGCAGAAGGAGTTAAAGATATTTTTAAAAATATATTAACTATACTTTGTGAATATCAAGATCAGGAAAGAATTATTAGATTAAGAGGAAAATTTATTCCAATGAATCCTAGAGAATGGACAACACGATATGATTGTACTGTTCAAGTAGGTCTTGGCACAGGCAATCAAGATCAACGTTTACAAGTTTTACAAGGTGTTTTAGGAGTGCAAGAAAAATTAATACAAAATGGTGGAATGGGTTTAGTTAATCCACAAAATATTTTTAATACACTAGAAAAGTATTTAGAAAATGCAGGATATAAAGATGCAACACAATTCTTTAACAATCCTAGCACACAACCACCTCAGCCGCCTAAAGAACAACAACCAGACCCAGCTTTAGAAATTGCAAAACAAGATATACAAATGAGAAATGCAAAAAATGAAGCTGACGTACAACTTAAACAACAAAAACAACAACAAGATAATATTATAAAAATGCAACGTTTAAATTTAGATGAACAAAAATTAGCAACACAAGTAATAAAAGATCAAAACGTATCTGAATTGGAAAAAGAAAAATTAGCTACTAAAATACTAGAACAAGGAATGAACTAATGGCTTTTACCCCTTTTATGCAAGGAACTTCTGCACAATCAATTATTAATAATTATTTAGATAGTGGTGGATTTAATCAAACTATTGCTAATGATAGTATTCGTAACCCAATATTTGATTTAAGAACTGAACAAAATTTACCTGCTGACGCTTTATATCCAAATCCTTTAATAGATTTTTCTGTAACAGAAGATGAAGTTGTTGATCCTTGTCCAGAAGGTTATCAATTAATTGATGGCGTATGTCAGCCAATGGAACAATTTGGTCAATCGTTATATCAACCTGATAATCAAGGCGGTAATGATTATTCAGATACAAGAACTGAAAGCCAAAAGATGTATGATGAAATGAAAAAAGATCCATCTATTCCTTATGGAGCCAAAAACATTATAAAAAAATATCAAATAGGCGAAGATGAAGATGGCAATCCCATTTATGATTTTGATGAAAAAAAAGGCAGACCTTTTGGATTATTTGGTTTTGCTGATATGTTGTTTGGTGGTGGGAAAAGTAGAGAAGCAAAATATAATCAAGCTGTTAAAACATTAATAGATCAAACTCAATCAAAGTTTTTTGAAGATAATCCTTTAGCTTTTGGAAAACGAAGTGGCGATCTATTTACTATGTATTCTCCACAAAATTACTTAAATCAAGTTAGAGATGTTATGATTGATGACGGTTTAAATCAAGCAACTGTTGGAAACATGTTAGATAGTGTTGGTAATGCTAAACAAGGTGTTAATATTACTGATACTGGAGGCAATGTTGTATATCAAACTCCAACACGACAAGTTAATTCTGGGCAACAAGGAACAGAAGTCTCACGAAATTTAGGAAGTCTTTTACAAGATGATGGAAAAAGAGATAATACATCTTATCAAGCCGCTATTGCTAAAAACATAGCCAGAAATTTATCAGGTAGTCCGCATAGTACAGGATCAGGATTTTCTACTACTTTAGGTGGATTTTATAAAGGAAGATAATGAGTTTAGAAAAAGAACAACAAAGAGGACATAGAGCAAAAGCAATATTAGAAGATGAAATATTTACAGAAGCAATAAAAAAAGTTTCAGACGAGTTAGACCTAGAATGGATTAATTCGCCTGTAAGAGACATAGAAGGACGAGAAAAAATTTACATGATGAAAAGAATGTTAAACGTTCTTCTTGTGCAATTAAAATCTGTTATGGAAACAGGAAAACTAGCAACAAAACAGATTAACAAACAATAAGGAGTTAATAATGGTAGACCAACCTCAAAGTGAGGAGTCTGGCGTTTCAAAACCAACCTATACAACGGATGAAACCGCCAAGGCGTTCACGACACTTTTAAATAAAGAAACTGCGAGTAATGAACAACTTGAACCAGAAACAACAGAAAATAAGGATGTTGAGCCAGTAGAAGAGGTGACCGACGAATTATTTGAAAGTGTTGAAGGCGATAACATAGAAGATACCACAGAAGCCAATTCAAAAGCCCAAGAGGAACTTTATAAAGTTAAGATCGGAGATCAAGAACTTAAAGTTACCCTTGCGGAGGCATTGAAAGGTTACCAGCGTGAGTCTGACTATACAAAAAAAACTCAGGATTTAGGAGATCAACGTAGAGAATTACAATCTCAACGAGATACTTTAAATAAGGAGTTAGATGCAGTTAAAAATTCTCGTACTCAATACGAACAACAATTAACAGAATTATCAAGGCAATTAAATCAAACAAATAATATTGATTGGGAAAATCTTTATAGAGAAAACCCCGCTGAATATGTGCGTTTAAAAGCTGAAGATGATAAACGTAAAGAGACTTTGCAAGTTGCTCAACAAGAACAACAACGCATACAGCAAGAAAAACGATCTGAACAAGAAAAAATTTATCAAGACTATCTTGTAAAAGAACGTCAAATTTTGTCTGAAAAAATGCCTGTTTATGCTGACAAAGAAAAAGGTCCCGAATTGGTTAAAAAATTAACTAATTTTGCTATTGAAAATGGTTATTCTGAACAAGAAATTGCTATGATGGTAGATCATAGAGCAATTTTATTATTAGCTGACGCTTACAGATATAATCAAATTAAAAAAAGTAAATTAGCAAATAAAAAAGTTAAATCAAAACCTAAAACGATTACATCTAATGCAAGTAATATTACCGAGGATTCTGCTGATCGTCAAAATATTGATAAGAGAATGTCAAGACTTAAACAATCAGGACATATCCAAGATGCAAAAAATGTGTTGAAGGAGATGTACTTTAATAAATAGGAGAGAACTATGGCCGTACCGGCTAATACTGTAGAAACCTATAACAGAGTTGGTATTCGTGAGGATCTTGCAGACGTAATTTATAATATTGCGCCTATGGAAGTTCCATTCATGAGCAACGCTGGAAAAGGTAATGCTACACAAACAAACCACGAATGGCAAACAGATGGATTATCTGCCGCTGCCGCAAATGCCAAAATAGAGGGTGATGACGTTGGAAATACTTCAATGGCTGCTACTACCCGCCTTGGCAACTATACACAAATCTCTAATAAAGTAATTGGAGTATCTGGAACCGACCAAGCTGTTACAAATGCGGGTCGAGGAGACGAACTTGCTTATCAATTAGCAAAAGCAGGAAAGGAAATTAAGCGTGATATGGAACACACCATGATTGGCGCTGAAACTTTTAAAACTGCTGGAGCGGCTGGAACGGCTAGAAACCTTGGCTCAGTTGGAACATGGTATGGTGGCAATATTGCCGGAACAGCAACTGCTGCCAACAATTATTCTGCTGCCGCTAATACAACTTATGCCAATGCCGCAGGTGCCGTTGGTGCCGGATTAAATGGTGATGGATTAGTTAAAAGAAATGCAAATGGAACACTAAGAGCATATACAGAAGCCCTTTTAAAAGCAGGTCTTAAAAAATGTTTTGAACTTGGTGGAAATCCAGATGTAGTTCTAATGACAGCTTCACATAAACAAACAGCTTCATCTTTTAATGGTATTGCTACTAACACTAACGATATTAAAGATAAAAGAGTAATTGGAGCAGTAGATGTTTATACAAGTGATTTTGGCGAGGTAACATTTGTTCCTGACAGATTCCAACAAGAGAATAGAGTTGATATTCTTGAAATGGATAAATGGGAACTATCTTATCTTAGACCTTTTGAAACTAAAGAATTAGCAAAAACTGGTGACTCAGACAAACGTATGATCGTAACTGAATATACGCTAACTGCTAGGTCTCCAAATGCCAACTTTGGTATTTTTGCCTTAACTGCTTAATTAAATTTTATATAAGGGGCGTAATTAGTACGCCCCCTATTTATTGAAGTGAATTAGTCACGGAACAATAAGGAAAACAAATGAGAACATTAAACGATTATTTTTTAACAGGAAAAATTACAACTATCTCAACAGCAGGTAGTAGTTTTGTAACTGCTCCTGATAGTGGAAAAATTATTAAAATTTATACTACAATTAAAAATGCGATTACTACTGCTGACGCAGGTCTATCTTTTGAAATAGGTGGAGTAGCTGTTGGTGGTGGTGGAATTACAGTAACACAATCTGGCTCAGCCGCAGGAGATGTGGATTCAGCAACTCCTTCAAGTGCAAATTATGTAGAAGAAGGACAAACAATAGAAATGATTACTGATGGAGCATCCGCAACAGCTTGTGAATGTGAAGTAACTTTTGTAATTAGAAGAACAGGGTAATAAAAATGTCAAATGTAGGAATATATTATGGTTATCCAACCACAGTTCATAAAGTGGATTTTACTGCATCTTCAGTAGCTTCTTCAACAGCTTTTGCAAATGAAACAAGTATTGTAATGTTATGTGCAAAAACGGCAGGATGTCATTTTCATATTGCTCCTACCCCAACTGCAACTACTGATTTATCATATTTACCTAAAGATGAAGTAATTTATGTAAAAGTAGCTGGTGGCGATAAAATTGCCGCTATAAGAGAAGCATCAACAAGTGGAAGTTTATACGTTACTGAATTAGTATGAGTAAAAAACTTTCAATAGATGATGATAAAAATTCATCTATAATAAAAAGCAAAATGCACATTGACGAAAGCGAAAATAAATATCATTTCGAAGATGTGCAGGATGTTGAGCCAATATTAGATATGAATAAAAAAGAGTCTAATATGGGTAACGCACAATTAAAAATGTATGGAGAATTAGGAAAACACGCAGGAATGACTAAAATTGCGTCTATTCCTCTTATTGTTGTTCAGCAATTAGCTAAACAAGGAATTATGACTCCAGCTGGTGGAATTAAAGATAGAGTACGTTTTAAACAATGGCTTAACGATCCACAAAATAGATTATTTAGATTGTATCAAGGAAATGTATAATGGCTTTAGACACTTACGCAAATTTAAAAACAGAAATAGCAAACTATCTCAATAGAACTGATTTAACAGAATATTTAGATACTTTTATTGATCTTGCAGAAGCAAGACACTCACGAGATTTGCGTTTGCGTGAAATGGAAAATGTTAGCACAGCAACAACAACTGTTTCTGGAACACAAAGCTATGATTTACCAACAGGTTATTTGGAAATGCGATATGTTTTATATCAAAGTGATCCTTATAATTTTTTATATTTTATGGCACCACCAGATTTCTTTAGGGCTTTTAATGCCGGTGAAACTTCTGGAACACCAAAGTATTATACAATAGTTGGTAGCAAAATATATTTGGGACCTAAACCCGATGCCGCAAAAGTTTTAGAATTAGGTTTTTTTCAAAGACCTACAGGATTATCTGACTCTAATACAACAAATGCAGTATTAACAGATTTTCCGGATTTATATTTGTATGCGTCTTTGGCTGAGTCTGCTCCCTTTTTAGTACAAGATGAAAGATTGGCAGTTTGGGCTCAACTTTATAAAGAAGGAGTTAAAACAGCTAACGAATCCGCACAAAGAGGAAGAGAATCCTCAGCACCGTTACAAATGTCAACAAATAGAGTTACATAATGACTCAAATAGAATTTGGACAGCTACAAGCTGATTTACCAACATATCAAAATTCTGGAGCAATAAAAGTTGATGGAGTAATTCCTTTAGCGAAAGGTTATAAATCTTTTCCAAGATTTGTTGGTTTAAGTGGAACAGGATTAAGCACAACTCCAGTTGGATTATTTACAAGTTTTTCTGCTGGTGGATCAACAAATTATGCAGGAGATGAGTCTAAATTATATCAAATGGATAGTAGTTTAGTTTTTCAAGATAAATCCAAAGCTGGAGGATATAATAATTCTACCACAGAAGGATCACGAGATTTTTGGGCTTTTACGCAATTTGGATCAAATATTATTGCAACTAATGGCGCTAATTACATACAAAAGTTTGAAGAAGGCGTTGATAGTTTATTTTCAGATTTAGTATCTGATTTAAAAGCAAAATATTTAGCCGTTATAAGAGATTTTGTTGTTGCGGGTTATACAACAGAATATGATACAGCAAAAACTTTTGACTCTAATACTATTTCAAGTAATCAAATAACGATTACAAGTCATGGTTGGTCAACTGGCGATACTATTGTTTATGATAGAAATGGAAATACTGCTTTAACAAACTTAACTGATGGTACAACGTATTATGTTATTTATGTTAGTGCAAATGCTTTTAAAGTAGCAACAACTTCAGCTAATGCAACAGCCGGAACAGCAATTTCTTTAAGTGCTACTGGCGGAAGTCAAACACATAAGTTTCAAAAATATAATGTTAATAATCAAAGGTGTAAGTGGTCTGGGTTAAATGACAGTTCAACTTGGACTCCAAGCCAAGCAACACAATCCGGCTATCAGGATATTGTGGGAACACATGGAAATATTCAAGCAATAGTTGGTGGCGAAAGTTTTGGCGTAATTTTTATGGAAAGAGCAATCTATCGTATGGATTATGTTGGAACTCCCTTAATCTTTCAATTTAGTAAGATAGCAGATAATATAGGTGCCTTTGCTCCAAAAAGTGTTGTAAGTTTTGGATCAGATATATTTTTCTTGGCACAAGATGGTTTTTACAAACTATCAGGTGGTCAACAATTAACACCAATAGGAAATGGTAAAATTGATGATTTCTTTTTACAAGATATAACATCAAATTTTGAAGGAATATGTTCAGCCGTTGATCCAAACAATTCTATGGTTGTATGGAGTTATCGTGGAGAGGGAGCAACAGGAACAAATTTTATAAATAATAAATTAATTTGTTATAATTTTAACGTTGATAAATGGTCAACCGCAAGTGAACAAACATTATTATTTATGAATAGTGCCTCACAAGAAGCATTTACAACTTTAGAAAGTTTAGACGTTTTAGGAACGTTAGATGGTTTGCCTTATAGTTTAGACTCATATTTTTATGACGAAGGAATTATTGGTTTAGGCGCATTTAACTCCGAAAAGAAATTTGGTAAATTTTTAGGAGCCAGTTTAGATGCAGAAGTTGATACTACTGAATTTGAAGGAGCCAAAGAATTACGATCTACAATTATTAACGCAAGACCAATAGTTAATGCTAATGGAAGTGATAATACAACCATAAGTGTTACTCCAATTACTCGTTCTTCACAAGCTGACGCTGTTACAACTGGAACTGCTGTAACAACTCAATCTAGTGGAGATTGTCCGTTACGATCTACAAGCAGATATCATAGAATGAGAGTAAAAGTAACAGGAAATTTTTTAACAATGTCTGGCGTTGATGTTGAAACAAGACCTGAAGGCAAAAGATAATGGCAACAAATCAATATATTAATGTTCCAGTATCTATGCCCGATCAAGCACAACATTTGAGATTAATTTCAAATGCTGTAAATAATACGTTGGATGGTAAAATAAATTCAACAGGAGATGTTACATTAACTGCTAGTGGCACATCTACTACTTTAACTGATGCAAGAATTGGTTTAAATTCTGTTATTATTTTAGTTCCAACAAATGCTAACTCCAATACAGCAAAAGCAAATCTATATGTTTCTGCTAAAGCTGATGGATCAGCAACATTAACTCATTCATCTTCTAGCAACACCGATCAAAAGTTTGATTACGTTGTTATTGGATGATTATACAAGTACCAAAAGAAGATTTACATATTATTTGGAATGAAATTGAGCCGTTAATTAAAAAAGCGTTAGATGATTGTTATACAACTGACGATATTTTAAAAGGTTTAGTTTTTGAAAAATTCCAACTTTTTATTAGTTGGGAAAATAAAGTTGAGAGTGCTGTTATAACAGAAGTTGCACAATACCCTCAAAAAAAAATATTAAGATATTTTTTAGCTGGAGGTAATAACATAAATAATTGGTTAGAACCAATACAAGAAAAAATTGAAAAATTTGCAAAACTTAACAACTGTAATTCTATTGAAGTTGCAGGAAGAAAAGGTTGGGCAAGAAAATTAAAAGGATATGAACAAAAAATATATTTATTTAGTAAGGAATTATAATGAGTAAAGGAAGTAATCCAACAAACGTAACCACAACCACAAGTGCTGAGCCATCTGAATTTGTTAGACCATACGTTACAGAAGCGTTTGATCAAGCACAAGATTTATTTCAATCAAATGTTCCTAACTATTTTCCAAAACAAACATATACAGATTTTGCACCCGAAACTACAGCAGCTTTACAATTAGCAAGTGCTAGAGCAATAAATAACCCTTTATTAGCAAGTTCACAAAACGAAATTAATAAAATTTTACAAGGAAATTATTTATCTCCAACAACTAATCCTTACTCACAAGCCCTTTATAATAAAATGGCAGGAGATGTTACAGCAGGAGTACAATCACAATTTAGCAAAGCTGGACGTTTAGGAAGTGCTGCCAATCAATCTGTTTTAGCAGAAGAATTAGGACAATTAGCTAATCAAGTATATGGCGATCAATACGATACTGAACGAGCAAATATGGTTAATGCAGTTGCTATGGCTCCTCAATTAGCCGCACAAGATTATACTGATATTCAAGCATTAAGTGGAGTTGGACAAACTAAAGAAGCTATGGAAATGGCTAAATTACAAGATGCTATGGCTCGTTTTGATTTTGAACAACAAAAACCATATTACAAATTAAGAGAATATTTAGGCTCTATTGGAGCAAATGTTCCAACAACCACAGCACAAACTCAACCTGTGTTTAGAAATACTGGAGCCGGAATATTAGGTGGAGCATTACAAGGAATGAAATTAGCAGGAGGTATTGATGGATTTAATCCAATGTATGGTGCTGCCGCTGGTGGACTACTTGGAGGATTTGCTTAATGGTTAGCACATTTGATTATAGCGATTTTAGAGGTAGTTTTAAAGGTAACGAGGGTAAACAAAGTATACCTGAAGGATATTTTGGTCGATCTGGTCGTGATGAATATGTATATAGAAATCAAATTCCTGAAGAATACGGTATTTCTAACAATCGTATTGGTGTTTCTTTTGATAGTATGAGAGATACACCATTAGCCAAACAAAATAGAAACTTTAGTGCATTAAATTTATCTCCTGTTGAGAGAAGAAATATTATAGATCAATCATATATAAGAAATAATTTACCTGTTCCAAAAAGAGGTTATTCTGCTCTTGGAAGTCAAATGAACGCTATGAATTTGCCAATGTCAAGTGGTAGTGCAACAGGTCAAAAAACAACAGGATCACCACCTAATTGGAAAGACAATTTACTTAACTATGTCTTATCTCCTAAAGGACAAGGTATGGCACAAGGTCTTTTAGAAGCAAGTGGATATAGTAATATGCCAGTAAGTTTTGGTGAGGCATTAGCCTTAGGTGTGCAAAGAGGAAATGAAGCACAAGCACAAGCAGATAAAACACAAATAGAAAAAGATAAATTTGATTTTGAAAAATCACAAGCAACAATACAAAATTTATTTACTCAACAAGGTTTAGATTTAGAATTACAAAAATTATTAAAACCTGAGGTAAGTGCCTTTGCTAAAGATTTAATTGCCGTAGGTATTGACCCTAACTCACAAGAAGGACGAGATTTATTATTAGCAAAAATAAAATCTGGTTCTACAACAATTAATTTAGGTGAAAAAACTAATCAAGCAATTAAATTAGAAGAATTTAAAGCAGATAAACAAACTGTTAATGATGAAAAGAAATTTTTTAACAATTCAAGAGAAATAAACTCTAAATTAATACAAATGAAAGGTCTTATTGAACAAGGACTACAAACAGACAAATTTGCTCCTTGGAAAAAAACTATGATGGCTGTTCTTAATTCAGCAGATTTTTTAACAGAAGAAGAAAAAAAAGAATTAGGACAAATGGAAAACTTTGGTGCTATGGCTGCCTATATGGCTCCTCGTATGAGAGCAGTAGGATCGGGCTCTACGTCAGATTTTGAGGTTGGAATGTTTATTGAAGCCGCTCCCGCTTTAGAAAAATCTCAAGAGGGTAACTTGCGTATTATTGCTGGTATGATGCAATTAAATAATTTTAATATGAAAAAATACAAAGCTATGGATAGATGGCTAAATGTACATAAAACTTTAGGTATTAATACAAAAAAAGGATCAAAAGGTGAAGGATTAACTTTTGAAGAATACTGGACAGAAGAAACAGGCGATACAATATTTCAACGATACACAACAGACGAAGATTTTAATAAATTAAAAGCCGAAGGAAAAGTAAAAGCTAATCAATATATAATTTATGTTGATGAAAATAATATAGAAAGTTTAGTTTGGATGGGTCCGGAAGTGTTTGAGGATTAATATGGGAACTTTACCACACGAACAAGCTGGCGCTTTAGATTCTGCTGATGCTATCGCTAGTTCAGGAAACAAAAGAAATTTTTTAAATGAATACAATCCTGATAGATCAGCTATATCACAAGCTATAACTAATATTCCATCAAGTGGAAAACAATTAGGATATGACATGATACAACCTATCATGCACCCAATACAAACAGCAAAAAGTTTAAAAGATTTAGGAAGTAGTATTATAAATTTATTTGTTCCAGACGAACAAGGAAATGAACAACTTGCAAGAGAAGTAGGAAATTATTTTAAAGAACGATATGGTGGATTAGATAATATTAAAAAAACTTTTGCAACTGATCCTGTCGCATTACTAAGTGATGTATCTATTATTTTATCAGGTGGTGCCATGATAGCGCCAAAAGGTAGTGCTTTAGCAAGTACATTATCAAAAGCAAGTAAGATTGAGCCAATAACAGCAGGCACAAAAGCCGTAAGTATTCCTAGTGGTTTTATAGCTAAAAATACAATAGCTAAATTACAAGGAACAAGTGCTGATGCCATTGGAGCCGGTTATGCCGCTGGACAAGCAGGTGGTCAAAGTTCTACCGCTTTTAGCAAAGCAATATCAGGAAAAGAAGATGCAATAAAAATTGCCGAAGATGCCAATGAATCGTTTAATAAAATGAAAAAAGAAAAACAAATTGATTTTGTTAATACTAAAAAAAGATTGGAATTGGATAAAATAAAAATAGATGCTAATAAAATACAATCTGAACTTACAAGTTTAATAGACTCTAAATATTTTAATAATTTTACTGATTTATCTAAAAATAGTGAGCAGTTATTAAATAATATGATGGATGAAATTGCTATTTGGCAAAAAAATCCTGCTTTACATAATGCAAAAGGTTTAGATATGTTAAAGCGTAAAATAAGCGATATGTATCCTCTTAATCCTAAGTCAAGAGGAGAGCAAAATATTGTTATTGAAGTGCAAGATATTATTAAAAATGAAATTATTAATCAAGTTCCTGAATATGCAAAAGTAATGGAAGCGTATGAAACAGCATCAAAACTTGAAAAAACTTTAATAAATGAATTATCTTTAGGCAAAAAAAACGCCTCAACAACATTAAAAAAATTACAAAGTGTTTTACGAAATAATGTAAATACAAATTTTGGAGCAAGATTACAATCGTTTAAAAATATTAAAGGAATTGATGATATTAATTTAACTGAAAGAATAGCCGGAACAAATTTATCAAGTTGGACGCCAACAAATATTGCGGGTCAAACAACGCCAATTATGGCAGGATTAACTATTGCCAATCCGGCAACGTTAGGAATTTTACCTTTTATGTCTCCAAAATTAACAGGTAAAACCGCTCAATATTTTGGAAAAGGATCACACGCTGTTAATCCAGCGTTACAAACTTTAAGAATAAATGAAGCTTCAGGAAATAGAATTAACTCAGGATTATTAGGACAACAACAAGAAGATCGCAACAAAGGATTATTACAATGACCGTATCAAATTATAGCACAACTTCAGCGAATAATACTGCCATAAACAGTATTACTATCGCCGAGGGAATGCCACCCTCTAATGTTAATAATGCTATTAGAAATGAATTATCAGATTTACGAACTTATTTAAACGATAAAGAATGGTTTAGAGTTGGAGATCGTAACGTTAATAATCAAACGCCTTGTACTTTTACGAGAGCAAGTGCAACTTCTGTTACCGTTGCCGGAACAAACGTAATTTCAGACTATCATCAAAATAGACGAGTTAAGGTAGTAGGTACCAATTCAGGAACTTTATACGGATTTATTTCTTCTTCAACTTTTAGTACAAATAGCACAATTAACATTACTTTTGATACTGGGTCAATACACTCAGGAGACACAACAGTTGATATATTTGTTGGCTCTCCTTATACCAATCCAAGTGTTTCTATTGTTGATGAAGATAATATGGCAAGTAATTCTGCTATTTTACCACCCTCTCAACAATCGGTAAAAGCATACTCAGATAGTGGAACACAAACTTTAACTAACAAATCAATAGCTTTAGGCAGCAATACAATTTCAGGAACTACTGCTCAATTTAATAGTGCTTTATCGGATGGAAGTTTTGCCACAATAGCTGGATCAGAAACTTTAACTAATAAAACTTTAACAAGCCCAGTTTTAAATACCGCAATAAGTGGTACTGCTTTTAAAGATGAGGATGATATGTCGTCAGATAGTGCGACTGCTGTTGCCTCTCAACAAAGTATTAAAAAATTTGTTGAAGATAAATTAACTGCTGAAGATTTAGATATTTCAGATGGCTCTACTGCTATTGCAATAGACCTTGATAGTGAAACTTTAGGATTATTAGGTGGAACTGGAATAACATCAACTGCTTCTGGAAATAATGTTACTTTTGCTGTTGATAGTACAGTTGTTACTGAAAGCTCAACTGATACTTTAACAAACAAAACAATCAATGCCTCAAATAATACTTTATCTAATATTGCAAACGGCTCATTATCTAACTCAACTGTCTCGTATGGTGGAATTGCACTTAGTCTTGGTGGTGTTGATGCAACTCCGGCATTTAATTTAACAGATGCAACAGGATATTCTGGATCAGCTATAACAGGAACGATTGGAAATTCACAAGTTGCAACTGGAATTGATGCTGCCAAATTGGCTGATGGATCGGTGTCGAATACGGAATTCCAATATATAAATTCATTAAGTAGTAACGCCCAGACGCAATTAACTGGAAAACTAACTGCTTCAAGTAATTTAAGTGATATAGGAACAGCTTCTACGGCAAGAACAAATTTAGGACTTGGCACAATATCCACACAGGCGAGTAGTAGTGTTTCAATATCTGGTGGCTCAATTACTGGAATAGGAGCTCCATCAAATAACTCAGATGTGGCAATAAAATCCTATGTGGATGAAGCCGTTGCGGGATTAAGAACAAGAATAATTGCCGAATGTGCCTCAACTGCCAATGTAAATATTTCTAATGGTTTAGAAGCAGGAGATAGTATAGATGGCGTAACTTTGGTTGCAGGAGACCGAGTGCTCCTAAAAGATCAAAGTACCGCAACAGAAAATGGTTTATATTTAGCCGTATCAAGTGGAGCGGCAAGTCGTGATCCTGAACATGATACAATCGCCGAATTATCTGGTGGTATGGTTGTTGTTAATCAAGGATCAGTTAATGATAATAAAATATTTTTGTGTACTACGGACTCCGATGGATCAATCGGCTCAACTAACATTACTTATACTGTTATAACTCCAAGCAATACGGGAACCGTAACTTCAGTAGGGTTAACTCAATCTGGAACAGAATTTACAATAGGATCGACTCCAATAACATCAAGTGGAAATATTACTATTAATGTTAATAGAATAGCCGCAACAAAGATTGGCGCTAACACTAATGTTTCGGATACAGAATTTGGTTATTTGGCAAATGTTTCAAGTGATATTCAAACGCAAATAGATGCAAAAGCAACTCAAGGTTTCGCTACTGCTATGGCGATTGCCTTATAATTTAAAATAAAGAAAGGAAAATAACATGGCTCAAAATTTTAGACGCTATACAGAAAACAATGTCGGTACTGGTGCTGTTGATATTCCTGATGGCTCTAACTTCGATAGTTATGATGCGATTGTTGGAATTTCTTTGGCAAATGTTGGATCATCAGCAATCAATGTTGATTGTTATATTAATGATGGATCAAACGATATTTATTTAGTTAAAGATGCTCCCATACCGACGGGCGGAGCATTACAAGTATTAGATGGTGGAGCAAAGATTGTTGTTCAATCTGGAGATCGTCTCTATGTTAAATCAGATACAGCTAGTTCATTAGACGCATGGGTTAGTGTCGTAGATGCAATAAGCACATAAGGAGATAATTAATGCCCTATATTGGAAATACACCTGCTGATAAATTTTTAACTTTAGCAAAACAAAGTTTTAGTACATCAGCAACAACATCATACACTTTAGATAGTGCTGTATCTTCAACGCAGGATATTGCCTTATTTATCAATTCCGTGCGTCAAAGTCCAGTTGATGCTTATACTGTAAGTGGCACAGCATTAACTCTAACTTCTGCAACATCAGGAACGGATGAAATGTATTGTGTATATTTAGGAAAAACAGTAGGCACAGTTTCTCCTTCAGCAAATTCTATAACTAATGCTATGATGACAGATGACTCTGTTGGATTAGCTGAACTATCAGCAACAGGAACACCATCAAGTTCAAATTTTTTAAGAGGAGATAATGCGTGGGCAACTCCAACTGGAAATGGAAAAATTTTACAGGTAGTTCAAAACACAACTACTACTACTACGACTCTTACAGACACTACTACTTTAACATTAGTAACAGACTTAAATGTAGCTATAACTCCTTCAGCAACTTCAAGTAAAATTTTAGTAATGATGAGTTGTGGTGGAATGATTAAAGGTGTTACTAACGCTATGCGACTTGATATGTTAAGAGATACTACAACTGTTGTATCAAGAAATAGACAAGCGTATTATTCAGGTGGTGCTACTGATTGGATTCCAATGCCTTTTCATCTAAATTATTTAGACAGTCCATCAACTACTTCTGCAACAACATACACTTTTAAAGTTAGTATGGGTGCTTCTAGTAGTACAGGCACTCAAATTAATCCATCAGGAGGAACAGCCTCTGGTTCGGTAATTGCTATGGAAGTAGGAGCATAATATGAGCAAACCAAATAAAAATGATGCAATTAGTAATTTAGTTTCTGGTGTGGCTTGGTCTATGAAAGGCGAAGAAATTTCTCATTGGGATATAAACAATGTAGGTATAGCACAACCAACAGATGAAGCAATTAATACAGAATTAACTAAATTACAAACAGATTATAATAACAATTCTTACGCAAGAAAAAGAGAAGTAGAATATCCTAATGTTAAAGATTTTATGGAAGCATATACAGAAAAAGAAATTGGTGGAGATGACACTAAATGGAATGAATACAAAACAAAATATAACAAAGTTAGAACAGATAACCCAAAGGAATAAAATATGGCAATAGATAAAATAGATGTAACAAAAGGTATTACTGGCAATCTTCCTGTTGCCAATTTAAACTCTGGTACTTCGGCTTCTAGCTCGACTTTCTGGCGAGGTGATGGAACTTGGGCAGCAGCAGGTGGTGGAAATGTTCAACCTTATGCTTCTGTTTGGCTATCAACTTCTCAAGCTATAAGTGATGCTACTTATACAGTAGTTGGTTATGATAATGCAATTTTAAATGTTGGATCTTGCATGGATATTACGACTAACAAAGGAAGATTTACACCTGATGTAGCAGGAGTTTATTATATATCTGGATATATTCATCCTAACAATAACACAGCTTCATCACAAAGAAATCAAACATTAAAGTTTTCAAAAAATGGCTCAACTGCCATAGATGGAGCAAATGCTAAACCAGGTTTTTATATGGAATTAGCAACTACTCAAGCATCTCAATATGGTTTTGGAATTAGTGGTGGTGGTGTTTTTGATATGAATGGCTCTAGTGATTATTTAGAGGTACTGGGAAGATTTGATGTATCTAGTGGAACAACAGGCTTTATGGGTAATGGATATTGTACCTGTAATGTTTGGAAATTAATTACATCATAAGGAAAAAAATATGGCAAGTTTAAAAAATAAAATTGAAGTTTATTTAGAAAGAAGTTTTACACCAAGAGAAATTGATTTGGTTTCAGTAGATGGAAAACCTACAATAACTTATTGGAGTGATACCATTGAAAAATCTAAACCTACTGAAGAACAATTAAATGCTCTTGATAGCCAAGCTGATACTTTACAAAACAATAAAGCGAGTATTGATGCTAGATTAAACGAATATCCATCTATCGGAGATATGATTGATGCAATTTGTAAAAAAGAAGCAGGAGATAGTACAGAATTTGATTCTTTAGAAGCAAAAAGACAAGAAATAAAATCAAAATACCCAAAGGAGAGTAGTTAGATGGCTTACATAGGCAATAGACCTGAACAAGGAAACTTTAGAAAATGTGATGCAATTACTACATCTGCCACAGCAACTTACAATCTTTTAGTTGGTGGAGTAGCAGTTAATCCAAATCAAAATCAATGTATAGTTTCTTTGAATGGGGTAGTACAATCTAGTGGAAATTCATATACAATAGCTTCATCTCAAATTACCTTTGCAAGTGCCTTAACAAGTTCAGATGTTATAGATTTTATTTTAATATTAGGAGATACTTTAGATGTCGGAGTACCAAGTGATGATACAGTTGATGCAAGTAAAATAACTGCTAATATTATAACAGGTCAAAGTGCTTTAGGAGCAACTCCTGCTGACACGGACGAATTATTAATTTCCGATGCAGGAACTCTTAAACGAGTAGATTATTCTCACTTAAAAAGTACAGCAGTTACTAGACCTAATGTAAATCCATTAATTATAAATGGTGATTTTAATGTTGAACAAAGAAAAAGTGCATCAAGTACAGGTTGGACATCTTTAAGTGGTACATATGTAAATAAAGATAGATGGAAATATTATATTACTGATGTTGGTACTTGGACAATAGGCGGTGGAGCCGCTGGGCCAACTGATTATGGTTTTGCAAAATCTTTATGGTTAGATAATACTACCCCAGATGCTAGTTTAGGAGCAACGAGTTTATTAGCTGTTGTTCAGCCAATAGAAGCACAAAATTGTAAAATATTTAATTGGGGAACATCAAGAGCAGAAAAAATTACCGTAGGATTTTGGGTTAAAGCTACAAAGACTGGAACTTATATAG
>VTLG01010580.1_pt1 | contig 20838 bp, 25 predicted proteins | sample 4694571 | NCBI WGS metagenome assembly VTLG01 (sample SAMN12604809, study PRJNA352737) | marine metagenome | biome: ENVO:00000447; feature: ENVO:00000209|ENVO:00000569|ENVO:01000036; material: ENVO:00002151; isolation source: viral sequences binned using virsorter ... | reverse complement strand
CGTGTGTAGGCAACTCTTCTATATGAGCCATACCCTTTTTGCGGATGAGGTCCTCAATGTTCATTCCCGTACCTTAGACTTGATAAAGTATTATAAAATTTTTGTGGGTCTCGTTTTTTTACGCTCAACATAACACGACTAACAATACGTTCGGCTTCTTCGTCACCCCATTGTTTTTCGATATATTCAAGAAGATTAATCATTCCAGCGATTGCATTTTCACCGCGAGAACGTAAAATTTGCTTTTTATCTCTGACTGGAGATATACTATTAATTTCCTCCAGTAATGACTTTGTTTTTTGTTTCATAGATAAAAACCTTAGAGATACATGTTCATATATATTTATTTTAATTTTACTAATCGAATTTTTTCAATAAACTACGAAGATGGTCGGTATCAGTTGCTGGAGTTGATTCGTGGGGTTCTTTTTTAACAAACTCTACATTACTTTTTTTCTTTAATTTATCTATAATACTTTCTGTTTCGTCTACTTGTTGGGCATCGTCCGCTAAATCACGTATTCTAAGTGTTTCCTGATCAAATTCTAAATCAAGTTTATGCCCTACACCACTACTAGAACGTGTTTTCATAAATTGTATCTGTACACGACCACGCTCTCGCATTGTGCGACTACTAAAAATACCTATAACATTGTCAGCAGTTTGTATTTTACTAATACCACCGCCAATATGTGAGTGATCAAATTCGATTTCTTCTACTGCACTTCTGTTTAATTGTGATGCAGTAACAAACAAATAATCACCTTCAACTGCTAAATTTCTTAATTCTTCTGATACTAACTTGTCTTTAACATACAAATCACTTGGTGGCACTTTACGACCCGCTGGCATCATTAAATCTAAATAGTCAATTATAACACAATTTATTTTACATTTTCGTTGTATTTGATATTCTTTAAGGTATGCCTTTATATCATTAACATTCACACCATTTGGTAACTGTACAACTTGTAAATTACCATTACGTTTGGCATCCATACGTACTTTAATAGATACATCCTCAATATTTTTCATAATTTCTTTTGAGGGTATTGCCGTTGACATACTATCAAGTCGCATTGCACTTAATCCTTCTGACAATTCCAAACTTACATATACAACATTAAGTTTTTCTATACTCCAATTAAGAGCTAAATTTTGTAAAAACAAACTTTTACCTGCACCACTACCACCTGCAAATATGTTTAATTCACCTTTATTAAATCCACCATAGAGTTTTTTATCTATACTTTTCCAACCAGTTGTTGTTCTACCGTCTCTATCTCTTAATATTGTAAGTCTGTCTGCTGGATTTTCATAATAATCTGTACCCAAGTTCTTAGCAAGTCCAACTCCTACAGCATCTTTAATAAGCAATTCTACTGCACCAAATTGGTTCTTTTCTAATAAGTCTGTACTTGTTAAAATTGCATCTGTAAGTGCTTTATGTCTGCAGAATTGTTCAAACTCATCCAAAAACCATGTTACATGATCAGTAGGTGTTTCTATAGTTTTTAATTGTACACCACATGTTGCATGGATCTTTTCTGGATCAGGCAAATTACCATATTGGTCAGTATATTTTTTTATAAATTGAACACAATCCATAAATGGTTGTTCAAAATATGTATGACTTAATATATTTTGACACCTACTGTATGTTTCAGAGTCAGATATTAATGTCTCTACAAATAGTTTTTGTAATTCTGGTGTATAATCTTTAATTTCTTCAGCCATTAATTATTTCCATTGTGAAAGTAATACTTTAATTTTGGTTGGGTTTGTTACCCTACCGTCTAAAACACTTTTTAATATATCCATTCTACTTAACTTAACCATTGCCTGATTTGGATCTTTGTATTTTTTCTTCCATTGCGGGAAGCTCACAGACCATTTATGCTTAATAGCCTGCCTTGCAAAATCCTTACCAGCATGATCAAAGTCAGGTAATACTATTACTGCTTTACCAAAACTGTTTATAATGTTAACTTGACCTCTGCTTATTCTATTAGAGCCAACACTAACACCATCAACACTTAATGCATCAAACGGGCCTTCTGTAACTACAATGTACTTACGACTATCTTTTTGTGCATCTAAATTATAAACATAGTCTCGTGGTTGCTGAGTTATATATCTACTCGAAACCCTGCCCTTGTTTAATGATTTAATATGTCTTGCAGTATAGCCAACTATTTTATCGCCGTACTTATAAGGCAAGATGATCCTATGTTGCATATCATATATTTTATGATTGCTAAAATGCCATTCTGCTAAATCTAAAAGTTTTCTATCTGCAATATATTTTATTGCTTCAACAAAATTTTCTGTTGCTTCACATTCATCTATTTTTTTAGCACCACCAGGTAATACAACTTCCTTCCATTCATCAACAGTTGTAGTTTTTTGCTCCCATGCAGTTTGTACAAGATCAGATGTCTTAATAGCGATTAACTGTATTTCATCTATTTCTGTTTTTTGAGCACCTAGTGCTTTTAACAATTTAACTAATTTTGGATTTAACTTACCAGATTTATATACTGTTTTAAACCCGCAATTAAAGCAATTATAGCCTATCGCGCCGTCTTGATTAAACTTCCAACCGCCTCTGCCCTTAGTGTCAGCACGTTTATGGCCTAATTGCATACACATAGGACAATTATGTGATATCCAACCACCAGGGCTACTCTTTGCTTTGAATGGAATAAACTGACGTATTTTTTCTTGAACAATAGTCATACTACTATTCTAACGTCTATAGAGTATTTTGTCAATCGTTCCTGAGTCTGTATCTATTTTAAATTTGATGTACATTAAGTTGCACGTAACATTGAAAGGTTCGATACCAGTTTTTGCTGTCATGGTGTTATAATCTTCGATTGTATCTAACTTTAATGGAAACCAATGTGCATTGTCATTTGGGTCTGCATCTAATGTGCCATAAGCCCATACTTTACCAGTAAAGCCTGTGGCATAAAATGCGAAAGTGTGAAGGCCATTTGTATCTTCGTAATGTTGGTCGCCTTTATAACTTGCTGATTCACTAATGTCATTACCACTATCTATAATATTAAATGTATCTATTACAGTTGATTCAACGAACCAAGTATAATTATCTTTAACAACTTCTACACTAACTGTATTGTTTAAAGCATTATCAACATATAAAGGTAATTGATTTATATCATCTGCATAACTGAAACTTAATTTGTAAAACCCTGCTTCTACACCAAGCAATTTGTCTGGTTGTAAGGAAAATTCGTATTTTGTAAAATCTTCTGAAACAGCCTTGCAGGACTTACTAAATATTACAGTTGAAGACGGGTCAATTAACGTCCCAAGGATATCATAACTAGACATGCTAATATCTTTATTTTTGTCATCGGCAATAGATAAAGTAATATTATTCTCTGCCCCTTTAAAAAATCTTATTGGGGTGTGACTGGTTTTGGCAGAACGTGATGTACGCTTTTTGCCAGTTGATGCACTTAGATTAACGGTATACTTGTGAAGTTTCATATTTAACGACCTCGTTATAATCAGTATTTATAGGATTTTAAATGGATGTAGAAGAAAATTTTTTAGAAAAGTTTCCATTTTTAAGTGTGTTAGAATTGGGCACCAACGGAGAAGTAATCGGTATTATACAAAACCAAACACAAACAGTTACAAGTGTTTACGTATATGAAAAAATTGCCGAATCAGATAAAACAGAATTTTTGGCTTTAGCAGATGAATGGTGGTGGGAATCGAACCGTATCATTCCAATTAACCTAGTATTAGGTAATCGATTCCATAAATTTCATTATGCTCTTAAAACGTTTAATAGTAAAAATGCTAAAGTATCACGAGGACCAACAGTTAGTTTAAATTCAATAAACGAAAAACGAATTAAAAGGCGACAGATTCAACTCTGTGCTAAAAATTTCTGAGGGTTTTCACGTAACAAATTAAGTTGTAAAACGATAACATGTGCGTATCCAATCGCATGAGATTTTTTAAAATAGTATGAGTCGTCCACTGGTTTTTGCCATATTGTTCCTTCTATTTCTTGCCATGATTGGCCCAGCAATGGTCTCTTTGCTGGTCTTATAATAGCAAGTAGCATTGCCAACTGTTCAATACTTTTTGGATTGTGTCTGTTGACAATATCAAAATGGCCATTTAGATGAAATAGCATCTCAACAATTTCTTTATGTTGAAGGAGGTCCCAGTCTGGTTCTTCATTTAATAGTTTATTTAGATGCTCCCTACCTTTAATATCCTTGTATAAATGAACATTAAGTAAGTCTATTTTAAAAAATTCCTTTTCTTCTGCTTCATTATATTCTAATAAGCACAAATCAGTTAATGGATCATATGGTACATCATGAAAGTAAACACCAGAGTTGTGTGGTTTACCATTCTTTTGTTTTGCAGAAACGTGTTTAAAATGTTGTAGTATTTCTGTTCGATTAGCACAATCGATATCAATGTCAGCCGTGACTTTCATCAAATTTCCTATTAAGTTCTTCCTTTAATTCGTCTTGTATAATTAAGTTACTGAATATATTTTTTAACCACTTTACTTCGTCCTGTTTCATTCGTACTTTCGGTCTCCATTTTTTAGGATTAATAAAGTTAACTGCAATATCTAATTGCTCATCAGACATACTATCAATTATCTTTTCACCTTGTTCTGTACCGTATATTATCCATGGACTAATTGTTCCATTACGTATTAACGTTAATGCTTTTGCTGATGTTAGTTCATTAAAAAAATTGTCTGCTAATTGTTCATTATCACTTGCCCAATTCATTATATACAACATCATTCGTTCAGCGGCCCTATCAATAGTTTCTTTAAATAAATGCTCTTTTAAATACGTATCATATACTGCATCACTAGCCCATCTTTCTAATTTAATTGCATTGCGTATTACATATTCAATATATTTTTCATGATCAAGCACTAAACCAGTCTGTAAAAAACGCCCAAACTTTATAAAGCCAGTATAATACTGACTTTTTATAAATTGATCCTTTGTGCGATCCTTTGTACGTGTTGGATAATTATATTTGTAAAATTTTTGATATGTTCTAAATGCAAGTTGCCAATAACGCTCTACACTATCTGCATGTCTACGTTTTGGTTCGCAAGCATGACTAGCGAGAGTTCTTTCTCGTTTAAACGATTTCTCACAAAACTTACATATCCTTGGTTTAAGACTTTCCAAACAACTCCTTAGTTTGCTTAGGTGTTAATCCAAAACTATTAACGTATTCTTCTAACTCTTTTTTTGTATTGACTGTAAAAAATAACTCTAGTTCTTCTTCATTCCAAGTTGGATTCTTAGTATATACAAACTCTTTTAGTCTATTTTTCTTGCCACGTTTACCTGGTGGGATCCATTCATGATATCTACTAGTTTTTCCGCCAGTAATAGTCAATAACAACCATTGTAATTTTATATGCTTACTTAATACGTTAAAATGTACGTTTACAAAATCATTTGTTAATAATAAATGATGGGCAACTACATTAAAAACCTTACTACCTACACTACTCGCCCATCGCATTGCAAGCCATGGTTCAAGTTTATATGTATCGTGGTCAATTTTATCGTAGAAATCTTTCTTACGATAATCGATTGCTTGACATAATTGTTTGATTGGTATAGACTTCTTGCTCATACTGTATTATAGCATAAATATTGGATGTTATCAAGTACCTATTTTTATTATAGGGCTTATGGGGGGCCAACCCCGTAGTGGCTAGAACCCACATCGGACTTCTAACTAGGAGAAAACAAATGGGAAGACCAATCAATAAAAAGTATTTCGGACCGCCCACCGCGGCAGGGACTGAATTAAAATGCAGATACAGAGCAACAGGCGAATCAGAAGCCAATGGTTGGATTGTAAAACAAGTAGCCGCAAGAAGGTTCAAATGTACTGACGGTTCAAACCCAATGGTTTGCACATTAGTTGATAAGGCACAAGGTGCTTTAGCCGTAGGTGACATGACTATTGCTGTTAAAGAAGACGGAACTACAGTAAAACAAATTACTAAAATTTCGGCACACAGAGTAACTTTAGATAGTGGAACTACAATTCCGTGGAGTTGGAGTGCATCTACTTCTGATGGTTACGTTGAAATGGAAGAAGCAGGTACAAACACATCGTTCGCATCAGCAGACGATTTTGAAACCGACTGATACTAAATCCATATCTTATCTAAATCCAAAACCTCAGGTAATTTGCTTACTTCTTTTACGAAGTACAAACACCGGGGTTTTGGTATCCCCTCTATTGGTACACATAGTAAATGCCCGTATTTTAATTTTGGCACAAACCACTTCTTTTCAGTATATACATTTACAATATCAATATATGGCCAACTTGGCATAATACTAGTCTTTGGATTTGTTTCAAATGCTTTAAACCCTCTCTGATTAATCGTTGCTAATGGAAGTATTTCTGGATCACCAGCAGATGGTTCTCCACAAATTACACTCCAATCTAATGGCATTTCGATTTGCACATCATCAACTTGCAAAATCGCACTAGGTGCATTAAAAGATTCCAAAAATATAAGTGGCATGTGTGTATAACATACATCGGCTGATGTGTAATCTAGTACACAATAACGAAGATCTTCTACTTCATCAGGTATCGAATCTATATTATACGGTAGATTATTATCTGTTAATATATACATGTCAATATGTTGCTTTTTGAATGTTAAATGGATATTGAGCTTCTTTATAAAACTTTTTACGTGTAGTTAAGTGCCGTTTGGAAAACTTTGCAGTGGAGGTAATGTCCCAAATTTGGACAAAGTTTTTGTCTCCAGCTCGTCTAATACCACGCCCAATACTTTGGATGACTCTGACAAAGCTCTTTCCTGGTTCGATGAGAACCAAATTGAATATCCTAGGAATATTGATACCAACAGATGCAACCCCATAAGTAGCGACAATGATTTTGTTGTCAGCAGTTTGTATTTCATCGTATGACTCCCGTCGTTCTTGTACTTTAACTGATCCGGAAATAAAAGTGCTCTCATCGCCTAACCTTTCTGTAAGCATTTTACCTGCTTTAATTCTATCTACTAATACTAAAGTATTACCAGATTTAGAAATTGTTTCTATAAATTGTGCCATATAATCGACACGTTTTTTATCTGTGGTTAGAAAAGTAAGTTCTTGTTGGTATGTTGGAAATTCTACTATATCAGCAAGTTGAATAACATTAACTTCACAATTTGCTAATACACCTTTTTCTTGTAGTTCAGCGGCTCCTAATTTATTTGTAACTTGCCCTAAACTTACTTCTAAACTAACTTTCTCCCAATCTGCTTTGGGTACTGTTCCAGTAAGCCCCCAACGTATTGGAATATGATTAAATGATTGTGTCAATAGTCTACGTAATACATCTGCTTTTGCCATATGTACTTCATCTACCATGACACATGTCACATCCTCAGCAAACTCTGCTAAAGACATAATGGATGTTCCATCTTTAAATGTTTTATCAATAATATTTAAACTTTGCCATGTGCATATAGTATGAGTTTTACCAATTTCCTTTCTATCCCCAAAATATACACCAACATCCAATCCTAAGTTTTTATAATCATCTTCAGTCTGCGTTACTAGACTCTTGTTTGGAACAACAACAAGGCTTCTACCATATGGTTCGACCATCTCACTTAGACATGCAGTAATCAATGTTTTACCAGCACCTGTTGCAATCTCTTGTATACATTGTGGGTTAGTTAGAAACTCGTTAATAATACTAACTTGGTAATCCCTGAGTATAATGTCTTCGCCCTCTGCAACATGTCCTTTTGGCCATGTTATATGTTTATATTTGTCGTTAGTAACTGCTGGAAAGTTAAAATTAACAGGAGTATTTCTTTTATCATTAATACCAATTTCGTAGCCTTCATTCACTAATACTGGTACAATTTTTTCTAATAATGCAACATTAGTTAAACCACCAGCACTAAAGAAACTTACGCAACCATCCCATCTACCAAGTTTAAATGCTGGTACATGATAAGCATGTGGCATTAAGTACTTAAATTCTTTTTCAAGTCTACGTCTAGTTGGTAGAGTTAAATTATGAATTTTAGCATTTACTTCATCTTTAATTTCTATAGTACATTGCATTAATAAACCTGCGTTCTAAATGTGTCGTTTAGTATTGGCGTATTAAAATGATACGGATTTAAATCCCAATCTAAACATTTATCTCTTAGCAAATACTTGTCTTTATTTAAATTTTTTGCTATAACATTAAAAATATCTGGAATCACCTGTAAACTGTTTTCTCGTATGTAAAAAACACTTGGCCAATTTGATTGATGTTTCCAAAAATACTCAAGTATAGAATTGGATTCAATTAAATCATCTGCTATTTGAATTTTAAATAATGCTTCTGGTAAAATTATAATATATGGTACATTAAACATACCAGCAATATTACTATGCAAACCTTCTTTACCAATTACAAAGTTTGCTCGTCCAATTTGCTCAATTATACCAATCCGTTGTTCAGTTTTAATAAGGTTATATTTTAAAAAATTTATATCAGCCCAACTTTTTAAATGGTTTGTAATAGATATTTGAATATTTGGATCTAATGCTGATTGTATTAACTCATTAAAAAATTCATTGAAAGGTTTTATGTCTAGTTTATTATACATGATTCTATCAAAATAGTCGATATCATGTACTTTGTATTTCTTATCACCCTCTACAAAACATACTGAGTTATCTTTATCTAATGGCATAGCCATTGGAATATATGGTGGATATTGTATACCATCGACCAATTTATCAAACCATTTATATGGCATGCCCGTTAGTACTAAATTATCATTATTCAAAAAGTCATCAATATACTTTGTTCTATAGTCATTAATTACATCATAGAAATTACCATCGCCTGTTCCAAAAGACGATACAATATTAGTTTGATGGATTACTTTTATTGCTATTTTATCCGGTTCTACTTCAGTACATGTATTTTTAGTAACATCAAACTCAAAAAATGTAACTACAATTTTATTAAAAAATTTGTCAAATTTAGGATGGCAGTAAATTATTTTATCAATATACTTGTTATCTAAGTATTTTAATAATTCGGCAAGGGTACGTGTATGAAATGCTTCATCGCCAGGATTGCCAAGTTGGTTTAGTTTAACGTAAAGGGTCATCCTTGCATTAATTGCTCGGCAAAACCTTACATATCTATACAGGGTATTAATTTTGTCACCAAATCCAACAAATTCAGCGTCACTTACACAAACATTAATTCGATGCATTAGCAAGTTCATCAAAGTCTAGTAACATAACCGACTTTACAGTATGAATTAATCCTGTTGACATTTCTTTACTTGTGGCTATTCGAAATTGTCCCGGTTTCGATGGACGACCACAATTATGGCAATGCCCATAATTTTTGTCCAAATCGCTTGGACCTCCGTAATGCGCCTGTGATTCAGGGTCGAGGGTTTCATAATAAACGTTAAAGTCTTCTACTTGTTTCATACAATGATCAACCGGCCAACCCATTTGCACCCATTCGCAATCTAGGTTAGTACAAGTTACGTATAGCATGTTTACATATCTCATTAGGTCTCCATAGATATTTATATACCAAGATTACGCAATTTGTCAATTAATCGCTTTTGTTCTCTGTTTAATTTTTCGGGTATATCAACTTCTATTTTAACGAGTAAATCGCCGGTGTGGCTTTGGTGTTGCAATGCCCGTACTCCTTTACCTACAACCCGCATTGTTGTACCAGGTTGGGTATTTGGTGGAACTTTAAGATTTATTGTACCATCTAAAGTTTCGATATCATAACTTCCACCCACAAAAAGATCTGTCAATTTAACTTTTTGTGAACAATGAAGATGCACTCCTTCTCGTTTAAACCGTTTATCTTGTGTTACGGCCAAAGTAACATACAAATCACCAAATATCGAATTGTGCATATTAGGGCCTGCTTCACCCTGCTCTGCTAATTTTATTTTGTTTCCAGTATCTACACCTGGAGGAATATTTACGCTCAATGTTTTTTCTTTACGTATTCTACCATGACCACGACAAATCATACACATTAGTTCACCATCGATTAGTATACCTCTACCACCGCAATGATTACATTGTGCATTTACATTTAAAATACCTGAACGGACACCCATTTGTCCAGTACCATGACATGTTCCACATGTGGGTACTCTATTTGCATGGGCAGGATTAACTCCTTTACCATTACAACTATCACATATATCGGGTCGCAATATTGTTACATTTTTTGTACAACCATTAATTGCATCTGCAAATGATATAGTTAGACCGACATTTAAATCCCTGCCTTTTACTGATCTATTATTTGCAAAATTCTCTGTCCGTTGTTGTTGAGCGTGTTGTTGATTAAAAAAATTTGAAAAAATATCTTCAAATCCTGTATTACCACCACTAAAATTAGCAAAACCAAACCCTTGCCCTTGCTTGAAGTTTTGTTGATGGATACCAGTCATTCCACCTATATCATACTGTTGTTTTTTTTCTGGATTACTTAAAATTTCGTATGCTTCGGATGCTTCTTTAAATTTTGCTTCAGCATTTTTATTGCCTTGATTTCGATCAGGATGATATTTCATGGCAACTTTGCGGTAGGCTTTTTTAATATCTTCAGGACTTGTTTGTTTATCAACACCTAAAGTTTGGTAATAGTCTTTTTTTGCCATTATATCTACAGATGACGATCCGTGTCACGAGCTTACCCGCAACACGGACTCTTAAATTGTTGTTTTACTTACCGCTTTATGCAAGTATTTTCAGCAAGTGACCTCCAACGTTCTGGACTCATTTTAAACAAGTCAGCCAGTTTAGTTACCATTCTCAAACTAACTTCACGCAACCTGTTTTTGTTATCTTCCATAAAAGTAACAATCTCTTGCTCATCTTTTTCTTCAAGTTTGTAATCTTTAAGCATACCATCGCCTACAATTTGTTTTACACGAAGCATACGTTCACGCATGGTGTCCATTGTAAGGTCCAAATAATGACAACGTGACATAATTGCGGCTAAGTGGTCTTTAATTTTACCACGGGTCTTTTCGAACTTCAAGTTACTAATAAAAATAATGCTTCCACGAAACTCGAACTTCTCTGGAACACCTTCTCTGCGGAGTGCCGCACTTTCAGTATTCCAACTAATCATTCTTTTCTTACTGCTATCAAGAGCGGCTTTAAGCAAGTTTAAACTTACTTCATCAAAAAGGATGCTATCACAGTCATCAAGTACCAAAACACTACCTTCATCAGCATACCTGTAAAGTAACTGGTACAAGCCAATTGCACTAGCGGCACCTTTTTCAATTCCAAAACGTTCTGGCTTGTCAGCAAGTTTGTCAAACATACTATTTTGTTCAAGTACCTGCTCAACACCAAAAGTTTTACCTACTCCTGGAGGGCCTGTTACAACCATACCACGTACAACACCATCAATCGTTCCTTGTGTCATTTCATCAAGAATTCCGAAACGTTCACGAAGTCTAACTATAATCTGTTCGTCTGTTTCAACTTTTTCGGGGGTTTGCTCAGTAACCTCGATAACTTCCATATTGTCTTCCGTATTTACAGGTGAATAATCTCTGCGTCCTTCAACTTTTACTCTCATATCCTTACCACCGGCGTTTATAGTAACATATCCGGTATACCTGCCCCTTGGCTTTCCAAAACTAGTAAATTCTTTAACCAATGTTCCAGTGACACCGGCTACTGATTTACCATAATAAACACCTGAATTGATTACAACTTCCATTTGCACCTCTGCTTCGTTGTTAACAATGTTTGCTTTCTTATTCATCATACCACTATTATACTACCTTCTACAAAAGAGTCAATGGTTTTCTTCAGAAAAAGGCATTTTTTTGCCTTTTTTTGCTCTTTTTTTGCCTTTTTTGCTATAAAGTAACGTCGTCAAGGCCGGCTACCCTGAGCTTTATAACGTTATTAATTTGGAACTGTTTGGCGTCGAGGGCTTTTATGACGCCTTGAAATTTGTTTCTTATCAATGCAAATTCATTGACAAGTTGTTGCATTGCGACAACTTCTTCTTCACCATCTATATATTTTTCAGCATCTCTACTAGTTAGGGCTCGTTGATAGTGTTCTAAAAACTGCCTGTATTTTTTGCTTCGTATTTGCCTGAGCTGAATATTTAGGTTTTCAAGTATGGCTTCAATTTCTTGCAACTGGTTAAATCTGTGTTCAACAATTTGAGGTATTTCCCTGCTCAATTTTTCAACATTTCCTTTGAGGTAACAGTCATATCTTGCTTGCTGTAACTCAGCATCAAAATAAGTAATACACTCAGGAAGAACTGCCAGACTGTCCTGGACACGTTTAAACCAAGTTTGCATTTTTTATATATTAATTGAAATCTTCAATTCCTAGTGGATCTTCACTATCCTCAACAGTATCGTCTTCTCCATACATTGTATGGAGTATTGAATAAAGTATATTATCAAAATTTTTGAGTTCGTCATAATCATCTTCTAAACTCATATCACTATTCTCAAATGCCCGTGCCATTTCTTCAACAAAGGTTGGCACTTCTATATTTTTGATATATGCTTTCCCAATTTCATATATGTCTACGAATAATTGAACCCTTTCCTCATCAAACATGCTAATACTCCTAATCTTCAAAATCGTCAATTATAATTTGTAATTTTTCAGGAATCCAATTCTTTCTAAATTCCTTTATTTCAGTCCCATCTGGTTGTGTATATTTGAGTTTATTTCCGTCTTTAACTAAAAGACCGGCCTTTTCAAATAACTCAACCAATCCACTATACGGATCCATTCCGGACTCATAAGGGATTTTTATTTGTACACTTTCGAACGGTTTTGAAAAACGAGTTTTCATTACTTTGCAAGCCGCTCTAATTCCACGTACATCAGTTATTTTATTTCCATCTTCATCTTCTTTGAGTTTAAGTTTCCTCATAGCAACAACAATAGATGAAGCATATATAAATCCTTGACCCCCACTAATTTTATCGTCTGGGTCAAACATATCCTGTGAAGCATAAGTGTGATTTGTTGCTACTACGCCTACAGGATTTCCGGCAATTAGATTAACTGCATTTCTAACCAATGCAGTAAGTGCTTTGGGTTTACGACCCATATCACCTTTCATATCGCCTCTTTCAAATTGATCAATATCAGTTGGTGTAAGTAACATACCTAATGAGTCAACAACAAACAAAACTTTTTGTCGTTCCTCATAGGGCATATCTGAATATTGATCTTTATACCCTTTCATAAATTCACTTACAAATTTAGCAACTTCGTCAATCATTGAAACGCCAAATCGCATAAGTTTATCTTCTGAAACATCAACGCCTAATGCGGATAACCAATCTGAGTCGAGTGCATTTTCTGAATCAAGTACAATTGGTAATATACCTTGTTGTTGTGCTTGCTTTACTAAATTGCCTGAACAAATAAAACTTTTACCTGATCCGCTTTCTCCAGCAAAACATGTAACTCTACCTAATGGAATGCCTCTATCGAACTGTCCACTAATCAAATAGTTAAGGGCATAATTACCTGTATCAATCCAGTCAATCGTGTCTGTAAACCCGACTGACATGCCTGGTACTGCTTTAGTTATCGATGTTCTAAATTTACTAATATCAAATGGTCTACTCATATTTCTCCATAATTAGAAAATTAGGGGATCTTTTGACCCCCTAAAATTGTACTTATTATTGAGCCTGTTCCGTTTTACGATTACGGATCATAGCAAGAATTTCTTTTGCATCTGGCTTTTTGCCATCTGCGGAAGGATCTGCTGTAACCGTCGCTGTAACCGTTTCGGAAGGAGTGGAGTCATCTCCAAATGGAAGACCATCTTCTGCTACTGCCTGTTTCAACTTATCTGTAACAGTTGTGGCAGATGCTTCAGTAGTTGAAGCAGTAGTATTGGCAACCACTGGAGATGCTCCAGTATTTCCATTACCATTTGATTTAAGACCATATGGTTTGTAATAATCGGCCCAACGTTCTGGATCATAAAGTTGTCCATCAACACTGGCTTCAAACATTTCAAATATGACCTTCAGTTCTGTTTCGGAAGGTTTCTTTGGCATGTAATCATTAAGTGTAAACAACCCATTGGTTTCGATAGCGGCTCTCTCAGTCTCATTAAGAGATCGCTCTTTACGTGCCCAATTAGAAGTTGAATAATCTGCATACTGACCTTGTTGAGTTTTGACTAATTTAAAGTCTGTTCCTTTTTCATAATCAGTAGGAACTTCCTCAAACTCAGGATCCATTAATGCGGCTGTAATGATTTTGTGAATACCCGGATTTATTACAAATCTGCGGATAGGATTTTCGGGGACTTGATCTTCAGTCATCGGACTATCTACGACAAATCCTTGATAAATGTAAGATCGTTTCTTCCAATATTTGCGAGCTTCATCTTCCAAACTTGGATCCTTAAACCAAGGTCGAATTTCAGCATGAATTGGACATGTTTCTCCCCACATTTCGATACAAGGAACTTGGACTGTAACATTTTTATGTTCGTCCTGAGCCTTAATACCTGGGAATGCCAAACGAACCATTTGACGCTCTTTCCAAAAGAACGTGTTCTCTTCGTCTGCATCTGGAAGAAACCGCATCAACGTAGATTGCCCAGTTTGAATATTCCAAAATGGATAAATTGCGTTGTCGGAAGTTGATTGTGAGGTTGATTGTTGTTGTTCGAGCAGTTTAGCTCGAATGTCTGCGAGTGTAGCCATATTATTTCTCCTATATTAGCCTGTGTTAGTTATTATTAGTTTATGATCGCCTCGATCATATGCAGTAAAATTTAACTACATACGAACTATTATACAACATCTTAAGGCATGTTGTCAACCTTTAAATTCATTATTATTTATCTTATACTTTAATTTACGGCTGAAAATCGCCAAATGAGGTTTTTTGACTTTCAAAGTCATCTGGGTCGTCCATGTCGCTTCCGAAACCTTCGATTTCGTCTTTATGCATATACGCATCCTGTTCGGATTCTCCGCCTTCTTCTCCACCTTGTTTAACGTAACCTTCTAATTCATTTTGTATCCATTCGTGAGCTCGGCCTTCGTCTCCGGTCATTACGTTATAATCCATTTCACCTGTATGCATATAATGTCCAAGTAATGCTTTATAAAATGCATCATGCTTTGGCTCATCAAGATTTTCTCCGCCATCTATTACATCTTCAAGTTCATTATCAAACTTCTTTAAAATATTATCTAGTTCTTTATCTTCTTTTAATTCAGCCTCAAGAACTATGTTTTTATACTGTTTAAGAATATCAACTGATTTGTCCCAAGTATTTTCAAATTTTTGTTCTGGTTGTTCTACTTTTATTTCTTTAGTCATTCAATATTCCTTAAATTTTAAAAAAATCTATATTTGCTAGTTTTTCAATATCAGTTGCATAATCTGTCGATGCGGCTTCCATCATGTCTTCACCTTTGGGAATTGGTTTCATTCTTTCAATGACACCTTTCCAAATTTTAATAAATCTAGATTTTTGATCATCATTAAGTGATTCAAAATTTTCACTTAAATTTAACATTGATGTTCTAAAATCATCATCACCAGTTATATTTGAACTGTACACAATAAACTGAGTTGTTGGATCAAAGTTTTCATTAATTTTCGCATCTTTGTTCCATTTAATATTATCTATATTGTAGTTCTCAGTATACACTAAATCTTCTTCAATGTCAAGCCTACCTAGAATATCTTCACTCAATTGAGCAACAATTTCCCATGGACCTTCAACATGTTCGTCTAAACCAAATACTGAATATAAATTATCTAATTGGTCTTCTGTAACCATTTTAAGTTCTGGTTGTTCCCAATTTTCAAAGTAACCGTTATATGATCTACTTGACTTGATTTGTGATAATTGTTTTTTATTAGTTTCTACTTGTTCCCGTACACGATCTAAAATTAAACTTGCATATTCATTTAAACCTTCCTTTTGCATGGCTCGGGCAAAAGTCCTTAAAGTTTTAATATCTTCTGCAAGGGAAATAATATGTCGTCCTTGTGAATCATATGGTGAACCTTCATTACCAATATGTCGTGCCATTGCTCTTGCGGCAGTCATATTTTTAACTGGCATGTAAAAGCGTTCGCCTCTTGTATTTTCAATCATAATATCTTGAATATGTCGTGATCTGCTACCTACTACTTCTTCATCAATTTCTTTGGTATGTGTAATTTGAATTTTTGCAGGTTGTAACACATGTGTACTTTTCTTTGCAGACCCATATGGTTTTACCATACTTTCTTGCATCTGAGCCATTTCGTTTTCCCTTTTTTTAATTTTAGGTATACGAGCAAAATCTTTTTCTCGTATTTCTTTTCCGTATTTACGTACAATGATGTCATAAAATGGTGCTGTCTTACTACGTTCTCGTAAAAAATGTATTAAACTTTCGTAGTTTATTTGACCTTCTTTTGGATCTAATACATCAGCCTTTTCACCAAAATAAACTCTAACTGTTGATGGTGAAGTTGATGAATCGAGGAAAATTTGATAATCATTTTTCTTATCAATGAATCGATTTGCTTTAAAAGCATCAATTTCACTCCCGCCCTCTTCATTGTACATTGTAACTTTAGAGCCAATGCCAGTAACATATTTTAATATTTCATCGCTCAACATTGATAATTTGTTGTCTGATTGTAATGGCATTAAAGATACTCCAATTTCTAGTATTTATGTTAATATTGCGATTGGCATAGGCTTGATTGACTCATCTTCATCTAATGAATCTATCATATCAGAATAGATATCTTCTTCATATATACCAACTTGTTCTAATAATCTAATAGCAAGTAATGTTGCCAATACAAGGTCGTCTGTTTCTCCCGCTTTTGCTTCGTAACTTCCACCTTTAGCAATAAAGTTTTTAACTTCTCTAATTAAATTTTTACTATACATAAGAATCTTATTGTTTTCAACAAACAATTTGAATTTACTACAAACTTGTAATTTTGATTTATGTGTTGTTGTAAATCCTTTACGTTTCTTTCCTGCTTCATGGACAAATACTCCTTGAAACATGTCTTCACCCATTTCATTTATTAACTGTATTACTGCTTCACCTAACGTATTATTTTCTACACTCCAATAAATGTTATTTGCATCAACACCTTGTTCTATCAAATGATCTAACATAGTTTTCATAACTAATAATTGTTCTTTGATATTTGATTTATTATGTTGCCATTCTGCTACTTGTTCAAGCCTAGGTGCTGAATACAATACAATCGCGGCATTATCACCACCAGTACCCATTGCTGGATCTAACGCCATAAAATACTTTTTTTCTTTATCAATATGCTTAAAGAATCGTATTTGCCCTTGTCTAGATAAAGGTTCAATACCTCCCAAATCTAATAACTTTAGAGGTTTAATTAGTGTTTCATCCCAAACAATAAATTCACAATTATGCTCACGTCTAAATCGTTCTTCACCTATTTTTGCTTCTTCTTTTTTTGCCCACTCTTCATTTCTTTCTGGATGTTCTTCCCATTTAACAAGATATGATTTAAATCCATTTACTCCAGTATCAGTTTTATTACCAAACTCATCTTGAGTATTTGTTGCTTCTTTCCAAATACGTGCAAATTGGTCATCATCTTGATTAGGTGTACTTGTAATAATACAACTTCCGCCTGTGCTTAATGTAGGAGAAATACTAGTCCAAAATTCTTGTGCTATACGTGGTGGAACAAAGGCAAACTCGTCTAAGTAAACCAAACTTAAACTCATACCTCTACCAGTATTGTCTGTTGTTGCTTGAGCAAGTATACGTGATCCATTATCAAATTCTATACTGCCTTTGTTATATGCAATACACCCTGCTCGTAAAAAATTTGGACAAGTTTCATAAGCAAACCGTAATTTAGTCATTATTTCTTGAGCATTAGCATACTTGTTAGAAGCAACAAGTATTGTACTATCAGGTTTAAACATTGCATACCATAATAGGTATGCCGCGGCAGTGGTTGATTTACCAGTTTGCCGTGCCATCATTGTTATACTGTATTTGTAATTATGGTATCTTTCAATCAGATCTTTTTGAAAATCATATAAACTAAATTGAAGTCTACCTTTTAACGGATGTTGGATATAGGTATAATGGTTAACGAAATGTATAGGATCTTGAATACATTTTCTTAATTCGTCAACTTGACCTTGAGTATATCTTTCCGTTTGATGAGGCTTTTTTACTAATCCGGTATCTACGGTTGACATAAAAATTATTTATGATGCGCCAGGAATTAATGAACCTAATTTTTTATTAAGTGCCACAATTTGATCAGCCACACCGCTTACTTCTTTATTACCCATGCTTTTCGCGGCCTTTACTAAATTTGGCAATTCTGTACTAAGAGGTTTCGTTATTTTGTCAATTACCGGGGCTAGTTTTTGTTGATCTTTCTGTTGGACTTGTGCTTGTTTTTCTAACTCTGCATCAAGTTTTGCTAATTCTGCACCACTAGGTGCTGGTGTACTAGGACTTGCTTGTGCGGTTGGTCCTGATCTATCACCCCCTGCTGGACCTGCTTGTGCAACTGCTGGGGCAGGTGCGGTTGGTCCGGATCTGTCACCTCCTGCTGGTCCTGTTGCAACTGCTGGTGCTGGTGTACTAGGACTTGCTTGTGGCGTTGGTCCGGATCTGTCACCCCCTGCTGGGCCTGTTGCAACTGCTTGGGCAGGTGCTGGTTTTGCTCCTGCGGCGGCTTGTGCAAGTCTTGGATCAACTTGTCCGGCTTTATAACCTACTGCTTGTTGTGCAGGTGCTGGTTTTGCTCCTGCGGCGGCTTGTGCAAGTCTTGGATCAACTTGTCCTGTTCCATATCCGACTTGTTGTGCTGGTGTTTTTTTAGGTGTTTTTACTGCCTGCTGAGCTTGTTGCATAGCCGCAGGACTTGGGGTTGGTGTAGTAGTAGATCCACGTTTTATAGATCCATCTGGATTAAATTCAACTTCAGTTATGTCATCTTTTTTTTTAGATTTTGGATGTGGATGTTCGTGTTGTGTTCCATCATCATGTTCAGTTATTGCCCTACCAGTAAAACTAGTATATCGTTCAAACATATCTGATTCTTCAATATCTTCTAATGGATTATCACCTGAAATTGTTGAGGCACGATGGTTCTTTATTGCCCCTCTAATACTATAATCAGTATGGGTATCACCTTTAACATCTGGTGCTCCATCATTTGTATTTGCTGGTGCATTTCCATGACGTCCTTCTTCTACGTCATTGGCGGCATTTGCAAGCATACCCATGTGTTTTCTCATTACTTGTGCATTATCAACTGGCTCGTCATCATCACTACCACAAGGGCTAGGCTCAGGTTCAGCATCTACATGGTCATGGTCATCATGCTCACCACCACAGACAGAACAGCCACCTCCCATTGGGGCGCCGTCATCAGATGGTATTGCTGGTGATTCATCAGACATACCGTCAATCATTTTCATTAGTCTGTCCATATCCTGTACAGAAGCGTTTTGTATAGTAATATCCATTATACCATCCTTTTAATAGTCAAATTTACCTTTATTTTTTAAGTACGAAACCAATCGCATTACAACCATGTTATCATGCTCTAAGAACTCTAAAAGTTGTAGCATCATATTAATTACAATGTAAACATGATTATATGGAACCCGCTCACCCGATAACATTTTTTTAACAATGTTCATAAGTCTTGCTCTATCTTGTGTATCAAAAAATTCATTACCAGATAAAACCTCAATACGATTTAATAACATTTTAACTTTTTGTAAATGTTTTTCGGGTTCTATTTCTGTATCGCCTTTACCACCGTCACCAACTGGATCATCATCTTCATCTTCGATTGGAGGAAGTTTAACAACATCAGTTGCTCCCTTTTCCTCTTTTTCATCATCACTCATCAATTCATTTAATGTTCGGGCAAGTTCTTTGATGTCTTCTACTGCTGGGTTAGTGTTTGCTGGTAATACGGTATTCATGCTGGAACCTCTGCTTTTTCACGTTCTTTTCTGTCTGCTTCCATTTCTTTTAAGAAAGTATCAACAAACTCATTACCATAATATTCTGAACCATTTACTGCATCTATTTCTTTTTTACTATACTCACTTGATGTGCTAAGTTTAGTTTCATATGTCTCACCTGCCTGGGCTTCTTCTTCTTCCTGCTCTAATACATGATTCTTATCATTAACAATTAAGAAGTTTTCATTTACATCTAATGCATGACATAAATCTTGTCGTGCTTTTTGTAAACTTAACGGAACATCCGTTGAAAACTCAACAATGAAAACTTCAGCGTTTTCAGTCTTAAGTCCCATTGGACTTTTTTGGATTATTGTTTTAGTAGGATTTTTAAATCCATGTAACCCATATTGCTCTAAATATTGTTTTATTTTACCTACATTAGCCGAATCTGTCAACTCATTTAGAGCTAGTCTGAGTTTATATTCATTAACTTTTGTAGCCTCGGCAATATATGTGCGAAAATCTTTCATCAGTTTTTTAACCCTTATAAGCAGATAGATTTGCTAACAAATCGTTTCTAGTATTTATAACAACTTCATCATTCATTACTTGTTTTACAACTGGGTTTTGACTATCAGATTCCAGTTTTAATTTTTTTAATTGTAACTCGATTGTTTTCAATTTTCTATCTTGTTTGTTTTGTTTTGCAGTTATTGCATTTCCAAGCATTGTACTTGCAACTTCATATATTTTTCC
>VTLG01005348.1_pt1 | contig 20843 bp, 22 predicted proteins | sample 4694571 | NCBI WGS metagenome assembly VTLG01 (sample SAMN12604809, study PRJNA352737) | marine metagenome | biome: ENVO:00000447; feature: ENVO:00000209|ENVO:00000569|ENVO:01000036; material: ENVO:00002151; isolation source: viral sequences binned using virsorter ... | reverse complement strand
CATATTATATACTTCAGTCCAAGAATAACCTCCTTGGCCATTAAAAACTATTTGATGTATTTGCCTAAAAACTGCTACTCTTAATTCAGGGATTTTATCAGAGTTCAGGCCAAAAAAAGTTAACCCCGATGGGTATAACTACCTCCTCTCCCGCATCGTCAGTTAATTCTAAATTAACGTCAGGTTGCTTAGCTCTTATTTCATCTCTTAGAGCTCTTGAATCAATTGCTAATAAATGTTTATCTACAAATTCTCTTACTGTTTTCTTTTCACTATCTCCTTCAACTGATGTAATTATATATTTTAATCTTGTAGATAAATTTGGAGAATTATTTTTATTAATTTTTCTTAATCCTTCTAATTCTCTTTCAATTTTATATTCATCATGTCCATCTATTATTTTAAATGTAATATTAGCTTTACTATGAGGTAAAGTAAAAGGAAACTCATTAACTCCTACATTTAAAATATCTTTTTTAGAAAATGGAGTATTATTAATATCAGTTAAATCTACTGTATGTAATTCTCCTAATTTTAAAAATTCATATTTAGCTCCATATCCTAAAATTCTAGTAGCTATTAATAATGCATTCTTATCACCTAAAATTAGATCTTTAACTTTAATTTTATCATCTACTATTACTGATTCTAATAGTTTATCTAATACCGTACCTTTCTTAATGTATGATTGGTTAGTTAATATATCTTCTTCTTTAGCAGACATATATTTTATCTCTACTTTACCTTTAGATAAAGGATTGTCTTTTGGATAAATTAAACCTTTAGATGGAAGGTCTATTTCTTCACTTGGGAATTTAAATTCACTCATATAATCTTTATTAGTTAATAACGTTTACAGTTATACATATTAATATAAAAAAAAGCTTGACCGAAGCCAAGCTATTTTTCAAAGTATAAGGGAGGGTAAAATTTTTAGAAATTTAATATACAATAATCTGGTTGTACAGTCATTGATATATTTTGTGCTGTATCTTCAGTATCCCAGTTGTAATCTCCGAAGTTTAATGATGTTATTAATGCTCCTTTAATTATCCATTCAGATACTATATCCCCTACAGGTCCTAGTACGTTTACAGTTAAATCTTTTTTATAAAAATCACTGTAACCATCTCTACCAGTTACTGATTCGTGATGTAATCTCATCCACTCCATAGCTGCTTGAGCTCCTGAAGGAGTAATAGGATCGAATAGAGTAATATCTATTGGTCCCCATACTGTTTTACCTTTTACATATCTTTGAACATTAATATGATTTAAAGCTACCGCTCCTTGGGATACATTAACACCTGCCACTGCTTTCATTACATAAGCTGGAAATCCATCTACAAATAGGATAAATCTATTAGCTTGTTTTGGTTCAAAAGCTGTGAAAAATATTTCGTTCGGGTCTAATACTGCCATTTTATTGTCTTATTTTATTATAAATATTCTATTTTTTAGTTTTTATGATGGAAACGTTGCTCCAGTTGGTAATACATTGAAATCTAATATAATGAATTCAGCTGTTTTAGTAGGCTGTAAGTATATTTGTCCAATTAATTGGTTTCTATCTATTACATCTGGTGTATTGTTACTATCATCCATGATTACTTTAAAAGCAAATAATCCTTGTCTTTGTTGTACTGATTCTAAATATGGATTAACTTGTGTTAAGAAATTATTTCTTGTAGCTAATGTATTTTGTTCAAATACTAAATTATCAGAAACTTGTACAATAAATGATTTTAAAGCAATTAATAATCTTCTTACATTTACTCTATCTAATGCAGAAGCTTGTTTTTGTAATGTTTTCTGACCAAATACTACAACTCCTTGTCCTGGGAATGTAGCAATTGGGTTAACATTTGCTTCATATAAAGTATCTCTATTTCCTGCTGTTAATCTTCTTTCAGCTTTAATTACTCTACCTAAAGAACCTCTTGTAATACCTGCTGGTGCAAACCATGGGTCTGAAGAAGCATCTGTAAATGCATATGTTCCTAAAATAAAGGTTGAAGCTGGAACCCAAACTGTTCTTGCTGTTTGTGGATCTACTGTTTGTAACCATGGCCAATATGTAGCTGCGTAACTAGAATCGAAACTAGCTACTCCATTTACTATTTGTCCAATAGTTGAACTATATGCTCTTAGATCAATTACTGCTATACAATCTTGTCTAGCTTCTGCTGTAGATACTAATAAATTAACTTGAGAAGGATGGTTTCCATGTAATAATCCGGGTGCAACTAAAACGTTATAATTATATTCGTCTTTATTAGTTAATAGTTTAATAGATTGAGTATAATCATTTGCAGATACACCTTGAATATTAGTAGTGCTAATATTATCATTAAACATTGCTCTGGAAGATGTGTCATATAATAAACCAGTTGCACGTGAAAATGAACCTGATTGTACTATAGGTAAGCTAGATGTAAATTCATTTTTTACTTGCCCATTATTATCAAAATACTCATAAGTTGGAGTATTTACTTGATTTACTCTTATATATCTACTTTTATTAACAAATTCTCCTTGTGATTTAACATAAAAATCTGTACCATCTTGTTGAATACTAAATGACGTGTTACCAATTTGTTCCTCAACATAATTTGCTTGAGATGGATCTAATGAAACATTAGTAAATGTTTCTAATAATGCTTTTTGTTGGTTTCTATCATTACCTCTTCTTACAGCTAAACTAAATACACCTGAACTAGTGTTGGCAGCTGTGACTTCCCATCTTACATTATTAGCTGATCCTGATACTAAGGCACCTCCAGAGGTTTCACTTAATTCGCTATTTGATACTTCTCCTTCTGATAATGAACTTAATGTTAGTGCATTTGTACCTTGAATATTTGCTGCGGCTAATGTAATAACAAAATTACTACCCAAAGATGGGGCAGTAGTAGCTCCTAAAGAAGCACTATTAATTGTAATTGTTTCATTAGCAACAAAACCAGAACCTGATTTAACTACTTCAAATGAAGCAAATGATGCAGTACCACTAACTCCTGAAGCTAATGTTATTTTAACTTCAGCTCCTGTTCCAGATAAACTACCAGCAAGTCCTGATAACTTATAACTTGAACCAGGTGTAGAACCTGTAGCTCCTGGAGCTCCAAATGCAATATTATATGCAAAACCAGATGCGCTTGGATTAGTTGTAATATTTGGATTTGATCCTCTAAATAAGAAATTATTAGCACCAGAAGATGAAACGAAATTTCTAGTTACTAATTCACCACTCGGTGTGTTATTTTGAATTCTTGTAGATGATGCTGGGGCAAAAGAAGCTGTACCATTATTTGTAGTTACTACTCTTGATACTAATAACGAAGTACCACCTTGACTAAAATAATTATTTGCTGCTACTGATCCTAAGTATGAATATTGTCCTGAACCACTATTTAGGGTAGAACCAAATATTGCCTCATACTCACTAAATGAAGTTACTAACGTGGGAACTTCTACTGGACCTAAAACCGCAGGAGTAATTAAAGCCGCACCAAATTCTACTGGTTGGCTTGTAATTTGTGATGAATCGTTTTCTCTTGCTAATACGCCGGGAGATATTAAAGTTTCTGCCATTTTTATCTTATATTAATATGATTTTTATTATAAATATGAAAAAAATCTTCAAAAAATTATTTTGCTTTGGTAAATGTTCCTTCTTCTAAATTGATATTTCCATCTCCATATTTATCCTGAAGTTTTTTTCCTAATTTGTCTTGTTTCAATTGGAGATCCTTTAATTCACCACTATATGATAATTTTTGGATTTCTAATTGACCTAAAGATAATGCTAATATATTAACTTCATCTTGTAGGACTTTTAATTCTTGCAACTCTTCTTTTAATAACGATTGTGACATAAAATTTTATTATAAATATGGATATTTTTATTTAAATTACCTATTTCTACCATCAGTAGTTGGATTTCTAGTAGCTGACGAATCCGCCATATTAGAAACCACTTCATTAGTGATAACAACTTGAGCTTTAGAATTATATTTTTTAATAGCAGTTAAGTCTTTTTGTATAGTGTTAGGTATAATATATCCTCTCATTCTAATATTAAAAGTACCTTTAACTAATCTATCTTTACCTAAAGTTAATTCTGTAGCCGTAGTAAATTGATCTATAAAAGCTCTAAATTTAAACCTCTCTGGGTTACCCCAATATGCATCTGATGCATATTCACATGCTTCTATTACTTTATTTAATTGTTCCATGTAATAGGTTTGAATTAAACAACTATATTCTAATGTAACAAAATCAGGTACAACTACGGCACTATAATTTTTTACTGCTTTTTTATTATTTAATGCATCAAAATTACTATAAAAATTTTTAGGATTAAATGTTTTTTGAAAAGAACCGTATAAATTAGGTTGATTAGAGTCTAATTTATTATAGACTGTTCTATCTTTAGATATAGTATCTCTTTTTATTACTATAATAGGTAACATTATAGCACCTTTTTTATCTCTATAATACCCATCTTTTTGAAATGATTTCCATCTTTCAGGAGCTCCATAAATTACAGGAACATTTCTTCTTTCTCCATTTTGATAAACAAAAGGTTTAATAACATTTTGAAAGTAATAAAAAACTGCTTCATCTAAATCTTGAATGCCTATAGAAAAGGGTTTTGTAGTATCCCCTTTAAAATTTTGTTTAGTTGATCTATCAAAATCTATATTAGTTTGAGTTCTATTAGCATTAGATAAATCATTAGCCAAATTTGGGTCACCATATTCAGGACTGAATGGTTTAACTAAAGAATTAGCTATTTCTTTTTGTGTTTTAGGTGTTGGTTTTTTATATATTGGCATTAGAATCTTTCTTTATAAGGTGAAATAGCTACTTTATCTGCTGGTATATAGTAGGTAGATACTAATATTGATAAATTAGTACCAAATAATTGTAAATTTGGATTTAATGGATTAGGGGTGCCATCAGAATTATTATTTGGGTAAGAAGGGTTTTTACCACTCCAATATTGGTTAGCGATGGTACCTTGTACTCCATAATATCCTTCCTGATAGATAATTATATCTCCTACTCCAGGGACAACATCTGCATCTTTTAAATCATCTCTTAAAAAGTAAAAATCAATTCCCTGACCAAATTGTACACCTTCTACATCTTCAGCATAGGATTGGTCTTGTCTATTAATTAATACATTAAATAAATAAGGACCATCATAATATTTTTCTCCAGCAGCTTCACCATAAATATTTACTTTAGTTTCTTCTAATTTAAATTGATAAATACCACATTGTTGGGTAATAACATTACCCATAACTTCTCTATTTAAGTGTCTAACCAGAGATACATCTCTCTGTCTTGCAAACATTGCCATATTATCCTATATAAATTGTATAAGGCACTTGCCTTAATTCTGTTTGTTTATATTCTACTTCTTGTGCTCTTCTTTCTAATAGAGATTTACGAGAAGTTTCATCAAAATAAGATCTTAATCTTTCAATTAAAGCAACTTTTTCTGATGTTGCTGAAGCTATTAAATCAGATTGATTTAAAGTCATATCAGCATTGGGAATAGGTACTGTACTATATTTTCCTCTAACATATCCTAACATTTCTTTAGATAAAGCTAAAGTATATTCAAAAATCCATTGTCTACCTACTGAATTTATACTTCCATATGTTGGATTTGTATATGGTGTATTGGATACATTTGTTATTTTTGATGGTCTGCTATTTATACCAGCCTTTAATCTTTCATCTTTACTAATATATTCAAAATTAATAAAAGCACTACCAGTACTTTGTATGTTTGGTATAGGGAATATTTTTAGTTTGTTATTTATTAGCTCAAAACTATAATTAGATCTTCTAACCATATCATTCATTTCTATTTGTTGAATTATAGCTAGATCATAATTTAATGGCATCATTAAAAAATTAATAGCAGGACTTAAAGCTCCAAATCCAAAAGAAGACATTAAATTAACAAAACCAAACCCTGTTCCTACATAAGGATCATAAAATTGAGTAGATGCAGGTACATTTTCATAAAAAACTCTTTTTATTTCTATACCACCTGTAATATTTTGATCTGTAGCCCATTTATTTAAATCATACTCTTGCTGGCTTTGTGTCATAGCTATACTCCCACTATGCCAAGTTACATTACCTCCAGTTCCCGCTTCTTCTCCATATTGCTCAGTTAATCTAACTATAGGGGCAAAATTAGGAGTAACTAAAGTAGTATTTAACATGCTACTTGTGGTTAATCCCTCTAAAGATAACTGATTGTCTCTAATTTTATATGCGTATAATTCATTTCCATATATAGTTACTGCTTCTTCAAAAGCTGTAAAAAATGAACCTGACTGTAATTCTACATCCATTAAAGGATACCCTAATCTGGTAGCACAAAATTTAGCTACTTTAATTGCGTCATCTCTAAATTCAGAATCACCATTATAAAATTGAAATGGTACAGCATTATCATTCCATAAAGGATTGCCATCATAAATAGGTATATTCATAGTTATTAATTATTATGTTTTAAATTGCCCCCTGTTATTTGTTTATACTCTAGTTTTGGTATCACAATTTCTTCTATTTGTTTAGTTAATTGGGTAGTTAATTCTTCTAATCTTTGTTCTCCTATAGAACCTGAAACCCAACTTGCTATTTTATCCGTATTTATATCATCTATTTCTATAAAATTACTAAAATCAGATGTATCTAAATACATTTTTTGATCAAAATAACGAGTTACATCATGTAATGATGAAGTATAGTGGGCTATATAATGCCATTGTACTTCTTTAACTACATTATTTTTAATTATTGGGGGATTATTTTTATCCTCCATTTTATCTGCAACCCAGGTATGTTGAACATCCCAATAAAAATTAATATCCATTCTTATTTTATTATAAATATGGAAATAATTTTAATTATTACAAAAAAAAAGAGCCGCAAAAGCGGCTCTTAATTTATCAGTGTAATCCTAAACTCAATTATAGAGTGTTAAGACCAGCACATTCAATCTTACCATAGAATTCTGGACGTACCATTTTCTTAGCGTATCTAGTCAATAGACCCTTTCTTGGTGTGAAAGTATCTGGATCGTACACTAATGGTGTCATAATTAATGGAATATAAGGAGCAAATACAGCACCACTTTCTAAGAATTGAGAACCTCTATATCCTAATAGGATGACGTTTTCTTTCATGTAAGGGTTTTTGTATACTTTTTGTCTAGCGTTTAACGCTCCGACTTTTTGTACTCCAAATGCATAGCTTGCTTTAGCAGCATCGCCATCAGAATCAGCAGCAAATCCTGGAATACTTTCTAGGATAGTACCAACTGTTGGAGAACATACTAAGAAATTAGCACCTCCTCTAAGAGTTTTCTGGTGAATAATGTTGCTTAACTTTTGGATTTTAGTTCCTAATGTTTGGAACCATTGTCCTTGGCTGTTGTAGAATCCTAATGAAGAGATTGTACCACCAGCGTTGCTAGCTTGAATTGATTGGTTGTTAACTGCAGACCATACTTCAGTTCCTGCATTAGCATTTTCAATTAACATATCCATAATTTCTAAGTCAATTTCTAATGAAATATACTCACTTAAAATAGATGTTAATTCTGCTTCTGCATCAATTGAATGATATGCATTTAAATCTTGTGCAAATTCTGGCGTCCATACTGCTTTTAGCTTTCTTGTTTTAGCTACGATTGCAGATGATTGCATTTGTACATTGATTTCAGGTATTGAGATATTCGGAGAGTTAGAAGCATTTAAAGTAGTGTTATCTTCTTCAAAGTCACCTCTTCGGTTATCTTGTGGCTGTTGTTGGTAAACAATTTTACCATTAAACGCTGCCGTACCTTTAATAGCTGATCCAGTAATGACAAATTTTACGTTTCCGTAGTCTCCTGAATCTGCTCCGTATTTTGTAAACGCTGGAAGGTTAACAAAATCGTCTGATATACCATTAACACCTGCTAAAGATGAAGATACATAAAATCCTCTTACGCCTGCGACGTCAGGGAAAAATAATGATGCTGTAGGCACATTAAGTATGCTGAATTCTCCATTTGCAGCTGATGCTGAAAAAGTACTATCATAGTTAAGATCATTCCAGGTAGCTGAACCTGTTGCGACAGCAGCTACTAATGATTCTGTGTTGTTAATAGAATATCCAAATCTACCAGCTCCATAAAGACCACCTGCATTGGTATTTCCGAAAGGTAGGTTACTACCTCTGTTACCATATAATGATCCTCCTTGAGCGAAAGGAGATTTAGCACTTCCATACTGAAAATCTAGATAAAATACTAGACCTGAAGGTAGGTTCATAGGTTGAACAGAAACGAATTCCTGAGCAGCAATTTGACCAAATACTTTACGTACTAATGGTAATGCTACACCAGCCCATTGACCACCTACACCTGCTGTAAATGTAGCACCTGCTACACCTCCACCAGTTAAGGAAGCTTCTACAACAAGTTGTTTAGCTTGGTTTTCAAGGATCATTCCCATATTTCCTCTATGGGCTCCTTGCATACCTTCTAACAAACCTGTTTTGTCCCATTTTTTAGCTAATTTAGCTGCGTCAGACTGTACAGACTGATATGGGTTCGCGCTTTCTAATAGGGTTTGTAAACTCATGTTATAAAAATTAAAAATTAATTAAATTAAATTATACCAGCTAATCTTTTAAACCTCTCAACCATAGCATCAGATTCTACAATTGGTTGTTTTTGTACAGACGCTGTACCTGTACTTTTAGACGCTGATCCTTTTATCTCATTAATTCTAGAAGTTTGTTTAAATTTCTTTTCAGAAATACCTTCATTTAATGTTTCAAAAATGATTTTTGCCTCTTTTACTGTTGAAGCTTTATCAAAAGCTTTCAGTACCTTAACTTTTTTATCCTCATTAAGGTTTTTGTTTCTAAAGATTTTGTTAGTGTAAAGTAACTTAGCATTCAATAGATTAACTTCTTGGAGTTCAACTTTAAGAGTATTGATTTCATCAATAGCTTCTTTCATTTTTCTCATTTTTTCAGTTTCTACTTCAGCTTTGTTATCAGAGCGTCTATCATCACCTTCTTTTTTTTCTTTTTTGGTCATGTACTCTTTTCTTTCTTTCACATCGTCTTTATCTTCTTTTTCTTCCATGACAGCATCAATGTCAACATCAACCTCTTCTTCATCATCCACTTCAACGTCTACGTCGTCTTCAGCTTCAAAATCATCTCCAGGTTCTAGTTCACCATCAGCAACCATGTCTTTGATTACATCTTCAATAAATCCTTTAAGATCGTCTTCTGACATGTCTTCTAAGTCTACGTCTTCGTCTTCAAGATCTTCTTTTTCATCTTTCATACCGTCTTCGTAGCCTTCTTCTTCAGCATCAGTTCTTTCATCTTCGTTAACGTCTGATTCGTCAACTTGTTCAGATTTATCAAGTTCTGCAAGCAATTCATCTAAGTTGATTTCTTCATCAACTTCTTCTTTAGATTCTTCATTTACTTCTTCACCTTCTTTTACGTCATCTTTATCAGATTCTTTGGATTCTTTTTTAACATCGTCTTCTTCGTACTTTTTTCCGTACATTTCGTCAACTTTATCGTCTTCTTTATCCATTTCTTCTAATTTAGCAGATAACATAGATTTTAAGTGAGGTGTAAATGCTTCCTCTAGGGCAATTTTAGCATTAGCTATAGCAGTTTCTTTAACAGCTTTAGCATCAGCGATTGCCTCTTTTAGCAAATCTTTACTCATATCGCAAAATTTAAATTTGTGAAATACGATTATTAGGAATCGTAATAGGGATTAATTATTTATCGGTGTTATATAAGAGATAACACATTACGGTTATACGTATATGTAGAGGGGTAGAAATTAAAGAACTGGGCAACTTCCTTTAGAACAAAGGATTTCATGTATTATTTTATTTACATTAGTATAATCATATACTAAAGGAGCCTTACCTTCTTTTATTACTTCATGCATAAATGATCCAGGATTAGATGGTGTAGATACAAAATCCCAGCATAATAATTCAAAATCATCTTGAACTTCCATAACTCCACCCATATCTTGTAGTGAACCCATTCCTCTAGAAGAAACACCTACTGTTACTCCATTTTTAATAAGTTCTTTTAATATATTACCTGAGGGTGTTGGGAGTATTTCTATCATACCCATTACATTATCACCATCCCAATTATAGTCTCTAATTAAGTGAGAAACATTTTTTAAATTAACTACGGAGGATTCAGGGTGGTCAAGTTCTCCTAATGATCTTCTTTCTTTAATTAAATCTTTATATTTACTTAATTCTCTTTCCCAGAGATCCTTGGAATAATAACGTCCATTACCATTTTTTACTTCAGCCGTAGCTAAAATACCTTCTACCATTAAATTTCCATTATCTGAATTAACGTTTTCTGTTAATTGAGAAGGGGAAATCTTAATAGTGTGAGTTTCTATTAAGAGTTTTTTACTCATTATGGTTGATTTACAGCGTATGCAGATGTTGATTTACCTACTTTTTTAGGATCTCTTTCACCTACAGCTTTATTTCTAGTTGGGTTATTTTTTTCATTGTAGCTTACTGCATCCATTTCGTCTACCATCTGCTTATATCTTTTACCACACATTTTTTCATACATTTTTTCCATTTTGCCCTTTCTTTTTTCTAAAAGCTTAATTTCCTTTTGCATGTCTTTCATTTTTTTCTTATCAACTAATTCAGATAAATTTTCATCTTCCGATATTGAATTTACTCTATCTGATTTTTCATTGATATAGTTAGTTAAAAATTCTAACTGTGCTTCCAATTTGGTTACATCACCAGCTTTTCCTATTTCAGCTAATTTAGTATCAATTGATTCTTTTTTAGGTTTTTTAGCTTTTGCTGCTTTAATAGCTTTATCTTTAGCTGCTAAATAATCATCTGAATCTATATCTCCATCACCATCATGGTCTTGTTTTTTTTCTTGTATGCCAGCTGCTTCTTGAGAATTTTGTACTGCTAAATTTCTAGCTTCTTCTACATCCTCATCCATTGGTAATTCTTTTTCTTCTTTTTCAGCCATCATATCTCTAATTACATCACCAGCCATTGAAGCAAATGAAGTTGGGTTACCACTAGTAACAACACCACCTAAAGATTCTTTAATTAAATTTTTAATTACTTCTTCTTTACTTTCTTTAACAACTTTAACTTTATCACTGTATCCACTGCCTCCATAAGAATTACCATCACTTTCTTCTACTTTTTGTTCTTGGTAACCTAAACCTTTTACTCCAAATTGACCTTCCTTAACATAATATAATGGATCTTTAGATAAATTTTTAACTGCTATTTCTTTAGCTTCATCTAAAGTTATTTCTTTATTATAATTAATTTCACATTGAATACCATTTAATACTTCTTGAGCATTTTGGTTATTAATATTTTCTACTTCTGGGGAGTAGTCGTATTGATTTTCTTGGGTGTTAACTACTTCTTTAGCTACTTTTTTAGAATCTGCTTTAATTTTTTCATCTCCTTCTTTGTCATTCTTTGATTTAATATCATCATTGACTAGGGGTTTTAATGAATTTTCTTTTTCAGCTAAATATTTTTCATACTTTAATTCCCATGATTCTTTAGGTCTTTCGTCTATACTATTAATAGCAGGAATTTCTACTATTTGACCTAATGCTTCATTAATTACTATATCTTTTAAATTTTCTTTAGATACTGTTAAATTTTTCATACTTATTAATTTTCTAATAATGTTTCTATATCCTTTATATAATCGCCAATTAAATCTGTTCCTTTAACTATAGCAAAACTAGTTGGGTTTTCTCTATAGTATTTAATAGTATCAATTTTACCTTGACGTAATAATTTTTTAATGTTTTCTAATTTTTGTTCAAGTTGATTAAATACTATAATTCTGCTATCCTGATATTTTTTAGCATCTTTAAGTCTTTGGTCTTCTTGTTCTTTAATTAAACTACTATTCATGTTATACATATGTTAGTTTACTTCCAAGTATATACCTCAAGGCCAGAGCCTGGTTGTACATAATTACCTTTTTTATCTTTAGGGACTAATTTATACTTAAACGCCTTTACATAATAGTTATCTTTTACTCCATCAGGTCCAGCTTTAGGACCAGGCCCTAATGTTGCTCCTGGGTTTTGTTTACCTTCAGGGATTCTTAAACCAGCTTTTTTAACTTGTTTTGTTAATTTGTTTCTACCACTACCTATAGCAGCCCCAGCAATTGCTTTAGCAGCTCTTCCAACTGTATTTTTAGCTACAAATTTTCCCGCACTTTTTAAGGCATTCATTACATTTTCATTCATATCATAATCCCGAAGTTGTTTCGCGATTTTATACATACGGTCTTCAATTTTATTTAATTCATTACCATATCTATCAGCAATTGGTCCTCCTTCTGGTTCAGCTTCTTGTTCCATATCTCTAAACAATTGCTCTCTTTCTTTTTTTAAATCAGCTAACATTCCTCTTAATGTTAAGGCTTCATCATAATCAATATTTTCATCTATGGTACCAGATACTGGTCCTCTTCTAGCATAATAATCTTGTTGTGCTTTAGCTTCTCTATCTAAACCACCCATTACATGATCAACTACATCTTTTAAACCTTTAATTGAAATAGGTGTTGGTGAATAATTACCATCAACCATATAAGCATCCATTCCTACTCTAGATAAGCTGCTTGTTTCTCTCATTCCAGCTTTCATGGCTTCTGATCTATCAATTCTATAACCACCCATTTGTCTGATTTGGAATTGGTCTTTATCTTTATCATAATCAAATATTACATATTGATCTTTTCCAGATGGTTCTCTTTTAACAATGTAGCTATCATCACTTTGAAAATGATCATCTACTATGTATTTTTTATTAAAATAATCAAATAATGAACCACCATCCTTAATTTCTTTAACTAACTTATACCCAATATCTAAATAACTTTTAGGATTTGCTTTTTGTCCTTTTTTTCTAAAAGCATAAGGAGTTAAATAAGCACCTGCTCCTGCTGATGTAGATATTTCATCTACTTCATCTTCAGATATTCTTACAATTCTTTTATATTGTTCTGGGTATTCATTTCTTAGGTGCGTTCTTACTTTGTTTCGTAATTTGCGAGCTTCATCATAAAAATCTCTAAATTTGTTATCATCCTTAGTTTTAATATAAACTCTTTTAGCTACACTAACTAATTCATCTAATTCATCATATAATAAATCATAACCAGGTAATTGTTCAATTTTCCAACCTATTTGTCCAGTTACAGGATCAATTTTATATATTGTAGATTTTCTTTGACCATCATCACTAATAGTAACTTGACCTATTTCAAATTTTTCTTTGGGTGTTCCTAGTTCTTTTTCTGCTTGCTCTGGTGAAGCAGATTTAGACATTTCATTAAGTTTAAACTTGTACTTTGCCATTTGCTACTTTTATTTCTTGGATTAATTCATAAAAACGTAACAAATCAACTAAATTGCTATCTCCTACTTTATCTGTTTTCTTTAATTCCACTAAAAATTTAGAAACTTCATTAATTTTTATTTGAGTAGCTTTATCTTTGATATTTTTAGATTCTTCGCTAATTCTAGATTTTAAATCTTTTATTTTACTGTTGTAAAAATTCCTTAAATCTGGGGTTGAATCTACAGAGTTAATGTACTCTTTAAGTACTGTTTTTTGGTCATTGCTTAACCCATTATATTTAGAATTAAATTTTTCTAATAATACTTGGTAAGTTAAAAATCTAGTATCTTTATCAAACTCAGAAAATTCTTCTACTAATGATTTAGGAGAATTTAATTCTACTGGGGTTTTAGATAAAAATTCCAATAAACTTACTTTATTTTCTATTAATTGAATAGGATTAGGACTATTATTTGAATTTACTACTTCAATTAATGTATATAATGAAGCTAATTCTTTATAGTTACTTATTTTTGAACCAAAAAATGATTCTAAATCATAATGCTTTTTAATTTCATTAATTAAGTTATACTTTTGTTTTTTTAAAGATGACCTATTAAGTTTTATTGAGGTTTCTAGAATACTATCTACTACTACAGTGGCTTTAGCTTCTGTTAAAGTTTTAGATTTCATAATAGTTTCATATAACTTGTACTCTCTACCTAATTCAGTCTTAACGAAATAAGATTTTAATAGATCTATAGCTGGGGAAGCTCCCCCTTTAAGAGTATCTGCTGTAATTTGTCTTACTAAAAGTTCAAAAAGTATACCTGTATTTTTGTACTTGGAATGTTTTATTCTCATCAAAAAATATATTTATTTATAAATATGTTAAAATATTTACTCCTTTAACTGGGATTCATCTAATAATGAAGAAGTGTCTTTTTCTCCTTCAAATATTAATTTTTTCTTGTCTAATCCCTGGAATAAATGTTTATTTTTAAGAAAAGTTACTTTAGGACTTTCAAATTCACGGATACCGGGTCTATCATCTTTATCATTTTTATCTGTATCCTTCATTCTTTTAACGCCTAATCTATCTTTTCCAAAATTATCATCTTGTTTATTTCTTTTAGTTGTAGAATCTTGTGGTCTACCTAAAATAGGCTTATCTGTATCATAACCATCAGGGACATTACCTGGGTCTGAGTACATTCTGCCTTTACCATATAGTGAAGCTAAATCATGAGGGGTTCCATATGATTTACCAGTTTGTAATGGATCATTACCTTCTGCCTCAATTTGGGTTCTTCTAAACTTACGTTTAGCATCTTCTCTCATTAACTCTCTATACTCATCATATTGATCTTCACTAAAGTGGTAAATATTATCATAAATCCAATCTGATGGTACTAATCCTTGTTCAAGCATTTGTCCAGCTAATTCAGTTTTAGATTTAAGCAATTCAACTTTTTCTTGTTCAAATATAATAGATGGAGTTTGCATTGATAAATCAAAATTTGTTAATGCTTCATCTCTATAACCTTGAGAATATAAATGAACTAATGCTATTTTATTTAATTCGGATAACATAATTCTTTGTATTCTATCTATTGTACGAGCAAACCTAATATCTTCAGCTGCTAACGTAGCTTTACCCTCAGTATTTTCATCGTATCCTAAAAAGGCTTTTGGAATTTTTAAAGCGGCAAATAATTTATCTCTTAAATATTCTACATCTTGAATACCATCATAATCTAGCCCTTTAGCTGTTTCTATTTTTGTAGTTTGATCATTTCCTCTAACTGGTATGTAAAAATCTTCTAGTAGATTTTGCATATTATATTTTAAATTATATTCACCAGTTTTTTCATCCATTAAAGGAGTTCTTTTCATTTGAGTAATAGTCTTTTGCATAAATGCATCTATTTCATTAGGTGGAATAGATCCTACATTCATATAAAATATTCTTTTTTCAGGTGCACGGGAAATTCTATGTATTAACATAGCATCTTCCATTAGAGTATATTGTTTATATAATTTTCTAGCAGGTTCAATATAAGATCTACCATAAGGAAGATAATTAGTATCAGAAAGCATTCTAAAATGAGCAACTTCATAATTATCAAAATAAATACCATTTACGTCTTGTACCTGATTAGGTGTTTGGTACATACCTGTACTATTACTCATTAACCCATCCGGAGAATACTTAAACCTTACATTAGCTGGGTTTTGTAGATCAAATCCTTCTTGTCTTTCTATATGATATGCATTATAAGGAATTACATTATATACACCAAATTTTTCTGCAACTTCCAATTTAAGGAAAAAATCACCATATTTAGCCATTTGTCTAACCCACATCCATAAATTAAATTCAATATTTAAAATATCATAAAATAAATTATATAGTATTTTTTGTATATCTTCATTAGCACTTCTAATTTGAATAACTTCACCCATATCATTTTTAAGAGTAGATTCATCAGAAATAATATCTAATGCTGAAGCAATAATTGCATCTTGATCCATTACATCATATTCTGAGTATAGTTGGGGTCTTAGATATTGGTAATTAAAATTAAATTGTGCCCCATATAATGATGTAGGGTTTGTAGAATATATTCTAGAAAATCTATCAACTAATGAGTTTGTTTGTAATGAACCATTTGCTTGAATGTTACTAGAATCAATTACTTTAATTTGATCTCCACCAACATTTCTAATGATTACATCAGTAGAAAATAATTTTCTTAATCTTGTAAATAAACCTTTATCAGCCATATTATTATTTTATTATTATAAATATTACTTTAGGAGCCAACTAATATCTTCTCCACCCTTATCTGTTTTAATATGATAAGGATTATCAACTCCTTTAGAAAATCCATATCCCCCTTTATATTGAGTTCTATTTACTTTCATATTACTTAATGCTTGTTTTGTTATATCAATACCCCTTTGCCTAAATTTTAATGCTGTATCTCTTACATACATGGCCATACCGAAAGCCATTACTAAATCATCATTATATCCTTGTTGTGCTTCGGGTCTTCCATTTTTCCAAATAAAGGTTTTCATTTCTTCTAATAATCTTTTAGATTGAAATGTTACACCTTTATCACTTAAATATTCCTGAAATTTACCTATAACCATAGGTCTTGTTCTAGATGACATAGTAAAGCCAGGTACCATTTTACTAGTATCCATATATTTTTCAAAATATGAATTAGCATTAGGGCTTTCCGTTTTATTAGAGTAATATAAATTAGGATAAGCTCTATCAATACATACTTGTAATGTAGCCCACCCTATATTTGCATTTTCTACTACAAGTAAAGCTTCATTATATTCTGTAGCTAAACCAACTAATAAATGCCCATATTCTTTAGTACCAATTTGTCCTTTATATTCAGCAACTTGTACATTATTAGCAATATCTATTACATGACAAGCAGAATAATCTCTCCCATCACCTCTAGCTACATCAGCTACTACTACATAATCTCTTGTATAATCTGGTGATTCCCAAACCCATAAATTTTGATCCGCTCCTCTTCTTTCTAATGGTTCTTTTAAATAAGTTTTTTCGTAATATTCTATATATTCAGGGTAAAATACTATATCACCAGAAGTACTAAAATCACAGTCACATTCTTGAGCAGCCATCCTAGGGTCTCCTAGTAATTCATCTTGTCTTTTTCTCCATGTTTCATCTCTTTCAGGATGCACAAACCAAGGTAATTTAATAGGTAAAAATTCATTTTCCGCTGCTTCAGCTCTTGTCCATGTTTGGTGAAACCAATTACCAGTACCATAAGGTGTACTTAAAGCTATACACCCTCCCCCTGTTGCTAATGTTTGTTGAGCTGATGCCCAAATTTCTCCAATATTATCAATAAAAGCGGCTTCATCAATTAATAATAATGATACTGCTTCTGATCTACCTGCATCACTACTTGCTGAGGTGGCTTTAATTTGGGATCCATTAGATAGTCGAAGGTTTAACTTGTTGTTTTCAGCAGCATCTACTTTTAACCACGAAGGTAAATTTTCATACATAAATTTCACCTTTGTAACCATATTTTTAGCAGTTTCTTGTTTTGTTGCTATACAAAGAATATTTTTGTCTTTATGAAATGTCATTAACCATAAAGAATAACCAGCAGATAGGGTAGATATACCTAATTGTCTAGATTTTAATATAATTGAATAAGGATTATCCCTCATTAATTTTAATACTTTTTCTTGAAATGGGAATAAATTAAATTGTATACGGCCCCTTTGTGGGTGCTGTATATAACAGTATTTACGCATAAAATGTACCGGGTCTTTAGCACACTTTAAATATTCTTGGCGTATTACTTTTTTTAAATTAGACATTATTTAATAATTACAACAGTGGCAATCACAGCTACAAGACCAACTCCCCCCATTAATTTTGTTTTTAATTTTTGTTTTTTTAGATCAGTTTGTAATCTTTTAGATAATTCTTGGGATAAAGATAATTGGTCTGATTTTGTGTTTAATATAGAATTAAAATTATTAATTTTTAAATTTAAATTAGAAATTACACTATCCTTTAAAACAACTTTTTGTTCTAATAAATTTATTTTACTTATACTAAGTGATAATTCTTCTTTGACTCCATCGCCAGTAATTAAATCCTTAATTACTAGTTTTGCTATTGGTTTTTTCAACTGTATCGAGGTACTGTCTGTAGCGCTCTGTGAAAAACCTTTCAAGCTCATCGTCATTAAAAGAATCAACAGCATTAACTTTTTCATTTACTTTCCATTTTAAAGTTCTTATTCTATTATCTTTAAGATCTATTTGTTGGTCTAATTTAATTATTTGACCATTTAATGTATCGATTTTAAAAGTCAATCCGTCATTTATATGATGTAACGAATCAACTTTTTGTTCTAATGCTTCTATTTTGGCATTATATTCTTCAACATATCTTTCTCTATCTGTGTATAGTAACCAAACTATAATACAAATAAGAACCAATATTTTTAATATGTAGATAACCCTTTCTCTGTAACCCATGTTACTTATCTAAAATCTTATCTAATTCCTTTTTTAATTTAGTTTTAGATTTTAATTTATTTAATAAATTTTCTTTTTCTTGACCTTCAGCTTTAGAATACTTTTTAGCTAATGATTTCATCTCACGAGTTAATAACGCTAATTCTTCAGCTGCTTTAGCCAAACTTTTATTTTTTCTTATTTCTGAGTCAGATGGTTCTTTATCTTCATTTTCGTCATTTTCGTCTATTTTACCATCTGTTCTTTTATAGTCAGCTTTAAAAATAGCATCTTCTAAACCATTTATTCCTAAATTAAATGCTTGTATTAAATCATTGACATTTTCAATACCTAAATTTTCTGCCTTATTTATATAAAATAAAGAAGCATCCTTAAGCATTTTTTGGTGTTTTTTTAAATCAGCAAAACTACCACCTTTATCTTCAGAAACATATTCTATGCCGGATCTGGTGGTTTTTCTATTTCCATATTCTCCACTTGACATCCACATTAAAACAACATCTTTACCATACTTTTTAGTCATATTGTTTAGTATAGCTACATCTTTGTCATTATCATTTAATTTACTTAAAGGAGAATTAGGATCATCTAGGTCATATCTATTTTCATTGACTTTACCTTTAGATAAATCTTCTTTTATAAATTTAGCTTTTGCTTTATCAAAGTCCCCTTTATATAATTGTTTAACAATTTTACGTCCAAGAGTCTCTAATTCATCAGCATCTAAAGAATGAGATCTACTAAAGCCTGATAAATAACCTGAACCTATGAGACTATAATCTGCTGGGTCAATAACATCATCAACTGTTTTAGCTACTTTTTCTTCAATACCAGCATCTTTTTTTGCATCTTCTAAATCTTGAATAGCTGCAGTTAATTCTTTAGTTTTAGCAATTTCTTCTTCAGTATTTTCAGATAATGAAGAGATAATATTTTCTCTGATGTAATTTTTTAATTCAGATTTTTTCATAGTGATAAGGGTTTTATTATAAATATGTTAAAGCCCTGTAATATTCAATATTTGTTCAATACGTTCATCTGTAGATCCTGATATTTTTTCTACATTTTTGCATCTATGACCATATCTTTTAATTAGTGTAGTAATAGTAAAATCAATTAAATCTCTATAATGTTCATCTGTTTCGCGTACTCCATTATCTTCAATTTCTAAACCATAAGGAGATATATAAAATATATAATCATAATCTCTAATAAATTCACTAGCATAGGTTTCAAATATATCTTTATCTTGATGGGGTATAGATTTTGCATTTAAAGTAAATGCTATAACATCAATTATAGTTCTATCAGTAATAATATCAGTTTGTATTAATTCAGCACAACGTTCAGCTAAAAATACTGTTTGCCCCTTTAATGTTGAATCAGTATTTAATGGAATACCTAAATTATTTAAATATTTACTACGTTCAGTAGCAAAATTATATGTTGCAAATTGTGGTAAATCTTTTAAAGCATTAACCAATGTTGTTTTACCTACACTCATTGTGCCACATAAACCTATTTTCATATCTTAATTTCTAAAGTCAGTTAATTTTGCTCTCATAGATTGGTTTTTATAATATGGTAAACCTTCTCTTTGTTTTCTTGCCTCATTCCAATCTCCTTTACTCATTTTAATCCCATATAAATGATATTCTCCTTTTTTTTCAATACCTTCAGGAATTAATGCAAATCCTTCCCAATTATGTAATTTTCCATCCCAAATATAGGCTATGGTACCATCAACTTTTTTTAATCTTTTACTTTGTGGAAATGGGGTTTTATCTTTCATAATATTGTTTATGGTAAATATACGACTCCTATTTTATTTATCCAAAATTTTCTCAGCAACAAATGTACCATGAGCACCTGACACTGAAATTCCTCTAGCTGATAGGGCATCTCCAACAAAATGCACATTAGGATATTTAGTTAACGATAAATCTGAATAATTGACTAATGGTTCAGGAGCTAAATACTTTACCTCAGGTACATAAATTCCCCAATCATCTTTTAATGTAGGAAATACTAACTTCATATCATTAATAAAATCCTCAATGTATTTATAATATCCTTGAAATGCATCTTTAACTACATCTAAATTATCTATTTTAGTTGATGACACATCAACTCCTTCTGACGTTGTAGATGGTTCTCTAGTTGGACTATAAAATAAACCTGTACTATTTTCTTGTACTTTACCTACTAATTCTCTAGCCCATTTAAATGGTTCTTTAATACCTTGAACTTCCATTAAGATACCAAAATTAGTCATATCATTTCTAAATGCTTCATCTTTTTTAGCGTGGCCATTATAACTGTGGT
>VTLG01002686.1_pt1 | contig 20844 bp, 29 predicted proteins | sample 4694571 | NCBI WGS metagenome assembly VTLG01 (sample SAMN12604809, study PRJNA352737) | marine metagenome | biome: ENVO:00000447; feature: ENVO:00000209|ENVO:00000569|ENVO:01000036; material: ENVO:00002151; isolation source: viral sequences binned using virsorter ... | reverse complement strand
AATCCAACTATTCAGGAAATGACTCAAAATGATATGGAAGTCAGTGATGATTTTTTCATATCATTAGAAGCTGAATCTGGTTCCCTTCTCATTGATAGCACAGATGGTAGTGCTGATGCTGGTGATAAAATTATTTTAGATACTGAAGATTCTGTAATTGAAAGATGTATTCATTATTATACTAGCGCCGCGAATACGGTAGGTTCTTATCATATCGGAACATCTCCAGGTGATTCAGATACTGGTTCTTGGTCTACACGTGAATTTTATAAAGATGAAGTTTTAGTAGGGTCTGGAGAAGCAAATACTACTTTTAATCTTTATAGAAAAGAATCTGGTATTACTCGAGGTTGGAGTGGTACAAGATTATTAACAAATGCTAATACAGCTCTGCGCGCTGCAAATAGTGTAACTCATTGGAGTGGTGCTAACGCTGATTATATCGCAGTTGGAAATTTTCCACGAGCCGCAACTGATGAAGTAATATATAAACCTCTTTGGCACGATTCTACTGATAATGGTATGAAAGCTTGGCCTTATCCTGCTGGTATTGGTAATGAATTAACAGGCACTGTTAATGATACAGGATTACATTTATATTGGTTTGTCCGGTTATTGAGAACAGATAGAATACCTAATGCAGTAGGTGAATATTCGTTTATAGAAGGTAATGATGCTCCTGGAACAGGCACATGGCAATCAGTCGGAGGATGTTATGAAAGATATACAACGCATGGTGATATAGTATATTCTACAGGTTATGAAGGTATATATTCTGCAGCTTATGAAGGAATATATTCTGGAACCTATTCTTCAGGTTTTACAGGTGGATATACATTAACATATGGATCTGGTGGTGAATCTCCCAACCCACAGGCGTCCTCAGAAGGTCCAACATATTCTGCAACCTATTCCCAAGGTTTTACAGGCGCATATGCTGCATTTTATTCCGGTCAATATGTCGGAATATATAGTTTTGATTATACAGGTGGAACTATTTTTACTACTGTAGACAGAAAAGATTATTCTTTTTGGAAAAGAGTGGGATAAATACTATTATTAATATTATGAAAGGTTACAATGGCTGAACAAGAAGAGTGGACTCATGATACAATGATTGAGGCGCTATGGCGAACGCCAGAAAAAAAAGAACTTTCCATCCTTTACGAAAGACAAGATAAATCTAGATATTCCGGACAAGCACAAGAAGGTTCCCAAGAATGGAAAGATTTTTTTCATAAATTTTCCCCCGAACAAGTTGATAAATTTTCTGAAGCTAATAGACTTCAACGAGAAATTCAAAATAGAAATAGGGGCCCCAGAATACAAAAAGATAAGCATGAAGAAAAACAAAAGATTGAAAGAAAAAGAGCAGCGGATGATTTAGAAACTTTGTTTCGAGCTAAATTAGAAGCTTTTGAAATACCAGAAGTTAGAGATAGTGAAAATAGAGAATTAAGATCTCGAATTAGAAAATCAAAATCTTTAACTGAAATTTCTGCTTTAGTTGCTTCTCTTATAACTTTATCTATAATTAGAATAACCTTAAGAGCAGATAATCTTTTAGATGAAAGCCCCGGAGAAGAATCTGCATCTAATGCACAAACAATTGAAAATGTAGCTGATAAGGAAATCGGAGATGCGAAGTGACGAAGGATTTTTATTATGTGCGTCTAATTTTAAACCATATCATACAGCAGCCCAGCAATTAGCAGATAGTCTGAGAGAATTTGCTCCGGATCATCCTGTAGTTTTATATACTGAAGATAAATGGGTATCTGATCCAGGTAACCATATATTTGATGAAGTTCATGGCGGAATGCCTCCTTCTAATAGAGCTAAATTATTAGCCTTACAACATACCCCTTTTGATCTTACATGTTATCTTGATGCCGATATGGTATGTGTTAATCCTAGGGCACCTGAAGTATTCAAAGGAATAAAAGATGGATACGATATGGCCTGGACTAAAATTAGAACATATGCTGCAGCCGCTACATGGTGGGATAAAAACAATTTAAAAGTTCCTCATGGCGGAATGTGTTTATATAGAAAATCTGATAGAATGATTTCTTTTATGGAGCAATGGTGGGAAAATTGGTTGTGGAAAAGACGAAATGATTGGGATTTAAGATGGGATGGTAAATATCCTTATTGGGAAACCAGAGGTTGGGATCAATTTCCTTTACATTTAATGTTAGGGGTTATAAGAAAAGATGATCCGTGGTATCGTCCAGATATTAAATGGCATTGGATATATGGAGGAGATCCACCTTGTACTCCTCAAACAAATGATTGGTATACAGGTGAAGATGCAAAATGGAATTGGATAATTGGGTATCATCCGGAAAGAGAAGGCATAAGTAGAGATGAAATTATATTTCATGATTATTCTTGTTTATTATTTAAAAGACAATATCAAAACGGTCGAGAATGAATCATATAGAAAATATTTCAAAGTATTGTAATGATACTGAAATTTTAGATATTCTTGAAAAGCTAGGAGATTATCTTTATAATTTAGATGGAGATCAAATAAAATTAAAAAACAGGAGAGAAAATTTTCCTACCTGGAAAGAAGCTATCTGTGATGATTATTTGATGGAATATAAAAAATTAATTCGACCCGGACCACCGTGGCATCAAAGAATACATGATTTAATATTAGATTTAAATTCAAGAAATAGACATAAAAGAATCGCAGATTTATGTGCAGATTTGGGTAAAAGAATAGGCGCTCGAAAACAAGCTTTGAGTACTATATACCCACCCGGAGGATATTTGGCTTGGCATCATAATGCTGATGTACCTGGAAGAAATTTAATACTTACTTGGTCTAAAACTGGAAAGGGTATGTTTAGATATAAAAGATATGTAGGGGGAAAATTATTAAATTATGATATTCCAGATCATATTGGTTGGAATGTAAAATCGTTTGATTGGTTCGGACATAAAGAAGTATCGCGTACTGGTTATACCTGGCATTGTGCTGGAGCTGAAGACCTTCGATCAACCCTCGCATTTGTAATTCATAGTAATGAAATGTCAAAAATGCTTTTAGAAGAAGATTTTAATCTTCATGCTTGGAGTGAAGGATGTTTTATAGATGAAGATGATACACAGAACAAATCTGAATGGTGGCTAAAAAACGAAAAAGAAATTACAACAATGAAGATAAGATCAGAAATTAAAGAAAATCTTGCAACAGGACCATCCGGTGTCAAAAACTTCTCGTAAATCCCCTTACATTATGGCACCGGCTTATGTTAGAGTTCCGTCTAAGTGGTTTAAAGAAAATTCTGATAGAATTATTAATGAATTAGATGAAAAAGCTGTACCTGGTACAACTGTAAATAATAATCCAAGTGCCAGAGTGTCTGATGTATTTTTATGGGATATCTGGAAAACCAGCCTAACAGATTTACAAAAAGTAATAATTTATAAACTTAAAGAAATTTATATACAAGAAAATAAAAGATATAAATTTGATTTAGATTATTCGTCTATTAATGTTCAATATACAAAATATCTAGAAGAAGGATATTATATATGGCATACCGATGATGATTTCGGTTCGGTTAATAAAAAACATCAAAATATAAGAAAATTATCTATTACCGCTCCATTAAATATGGGATCATTTGAAGGGGGAGATTTGCAAATAATTTTAAATAATCAAGAAGAACCTCGGACGATGTGTTTTGAACACGGTGATATTGTAATATTTCCCAGCTTCACACAACATCAAATTACTCCAATTACCAGAGGAATTCGATATTCATTAGTATCTTGGGTGTCAGGACCTCCATGGAGATAAATACATTATATAAAACTAATCAATTTGTAGGAATCTTATCATGGCAAAACCTCAAACTCGAACACAACTTAAAGAATATTGTCTTAGACAATTAGGTCATCCGGTTGTTGAAATCAACGTAGATGATGATCAATTGGAGGATAGACTAGATGAAGCTATTCAAGTCTATAATGATTATCATTATGATGGATCCGAAAAACTTTACTTAAAACATCAAGTCACAGAAACAGACCTTGCTAATGAATATCTTTCTGTGGGTGATGAAATGATTAGTATTATTAAAGTTTTTCCTATAGATTCATCTACTGGAAATATTAATATGTTTGATATAAGGTATCAATTAAGATTAAATGATATATTTGATTTAAGTAAGCAACAACTTACCGGATATACTTTGGCAATGCAACATTTAGATTTAATAGAAAATCTTTTTAATCAATCTCCTTCATTTAGGTTTAATAGACATACAAATAAATTATATCTCGATGTTGATTGGGATACAGAGATAGTGGTTGGAAAATATTTAATGTTTGAAGTCTATAGGAGATTAGATCCTGAAACATATACAGAAGCTTATAATGATATGTGGTTAAAAAAATATTCAACAGCTTTATTTAAAAGACAATGGGGATCTAATTTATTAAAATTTGAAGGTTTACAATTACCTGGCGGAACTACTTTAAACGGTAGGCAAATTTTTGATGACGCCACGACAGAATTACAAATGTTAGATGATGAAATCTTTACAAAGTATCAATTGCCTGATGATTTTATGACAGGTTAACATGAAAGAAAAAAATGGCGCTGAATAATTACTTTCAAACTCATACTCACGTAAATGAACAAAATTTATTCGAAGACTTGATAGTAGAAGCAGTTCAAGTTTTCGGACATGAAGTTTCTTATTTGCCCAGAACTCTGAATAATGTAGATAATATTTTTGGGGAAGACCCAACTTCAACTTTTGAATCTGCCTATCCGGTAGAAATGTATATTAAAAATACAGATGGGTTTGAAGGTGAGGGGGCTTTTGTTGGAAGATTTGGATTAGAAATTAGAGAACAAATAACCTTTACTATCGCAAGACGAACCTGGAAAGGATTAGGTCTTTCTGTAAGACCTCTTGAAGGAGATCTAATTTGGTTTCCAACGGCTTCAAAGATGTTTGAAATACAATTTGTTGAACATCAAGCTATTTTTTATCAATTAGGAAAATTACCCGTTTTTGATTTATCTTGTGAATTTTTCGAATACAGTGGGGAAGATATTGATACTGGCGTTGAAGATATAGATCAAGTAGAAGTAGAAAACGCTTATTCAGTAGATTATTTTTATACTTCAGCTTCGGGAATATTTACTTCAGGGGAATCTATAATTGGAGCTCAATCCGGAGCGTCAGCTGAAGTATTACAATTATCAACACAAGATGATAATTATATTATAAAGGTTACAAATATAGTAGGATCATTTACAAATGGTGAAATTATAACGGGTCAAACATCTGGTGTAACGGCGACAATGAGCAGTGTAATAAAAGAGTTTGCTCAAACTAATGATCAAGCAAAGAACGAAGTAATTCAAACAACAGCGAATGGAATTATTGATTTTACCGAAGGAAATCCATTTAGTGAAGGGTCATTTTAATGATAGGACAATATTGGTATCATGGCTTGGTAAGAAAATATGTAGCTGTGTTCGGAACGCTTTTTAATGACATTCATGTTCAAAGAAGAAACAGTTCTGGCAATGTAACAGAGACAATAAAAGTACCTTTAGCTTATGGCCCTAAGCAAAAATTTTTGACAAGGATTTCCGGCGATGCAAATCTAGATAAAAAAGTGGGGATGCAATTGCCGAGGATGGGCTTCGATATGACCTCGATGGCATATAGTCCCGAGAGAATGTTGCATCCCCTTCATAACAGAACAAGTAAATATAAAGGAGAAACTGGGGTAGTTAAAAGTCCGGTGCCATATGATTTTGCATTTGCTTTAAATATTTTTGTAAAAAATGCTGATGATGGTACTCAGATTATAGAACAAATTTTACCATTTTTTCAACCAGATTTTACTGTAACTATTAATGCACTCCCAACGATGGGTATTAAAATAGATTTACCGATTGTTTTAGGAGGTGTTAATGTTGAAGATTCATATGAAGGAGATTTTTTATCACGAAGAGCTTTAATATGGACATTAGATTTTACAGTCAAAGGATATCTATATCCAAATATTAAAGGAAAAGGTTTTGGAGACGGAAGTGACGATTTATCAACTAAACTTATTCGGACGTCTATTGTTAATTTTCATGTAATACCACATGTAACAATACCCGGAGATATAGATTCAGAATATATTGTATTAGAATCAGACAATGTTTTTGCTTCTCAAAGAAGTTATTTTATAAATGAATCAGATGGCTCAAAATTTATGACAGAAGCAGTAAGAACAGATAGAAATAAAGCGTTGGTTAAATCTCGAATAACAACAACAGTAGGAAATGTTGATGAAACTTCTGAAAGTATTGAGCCAACAGAAACAAGAGACTTTTTTGCAGAAGGAGTAGAATTTGATCCAGCTACAGGATTAGATAGTTCACCGAGCTTAGATGTACAATCGCTTGGTAATAAAAATTTATGAGAGTTAAGTGATGCAAGAATATGATCCAATTGATAAGCCATTATCAACAAAAGATGTTGATGATAAATTAAATGAGGTTTTTGAAATTGCACCAACTGTAGAAAATTTACCTACAGAAAAAGTTGTGCCTCCAAGAGCTGAAAAAGATGACTCGGATACTGATTTTCAATACTCACGAGAAAATCTTTATAATATTATAGAGAGAGGTTCTGACGCCATGGATGGACTACTTGAAATTGCTAAGGAAACGGAGCACCCCAGAGCATATGAAGTAGTTGGTCAATTAATAGACAAATTAACCAATGCAAACAAAGAACTTATTGGTTTGCATAAAACCATGCAAACGGTGAAAGATGATCTTATAAAGTCTCCACAAAATGTAACAAATGCATTATTTGTTGGGAGTACTGCAGATCTTCAAAAACTTTTAAAGCAAAATAATAAAAAGGGAGAAGAATAAATGGAAACAATGTTAGCAATTTTCGGAGCCAAATGGTGTTGCGTTTTCGCTTCCACACTTGGAGGATTGACTAATGGATTAGTACATAAATGGATGGGTTGGCTTTGGGAGCTTAAAAATCTCGCCATCGCAGCTATAGTGGGTTGGATCGCCGCCGAATTTTTTATTCCGGCACTTATGGAATGGTTTGAATTTGGTCCTATGACAGCACTTGCAATCGCGTTTTTTATCGGTTATACTGGAATAAGATTACTACCTTTTTTAGAAAGGAAATTTTTTAGCAAGTTAGATAAAGCAATAGATTCAGTGGGGAAAGATTAATGCCCGTACAAACAATGCAATCGGTTGCTGAACATCAACTTTTCAAAGCCGCTTTGCCTATAGTTACTGCGGCGTTAATCGGTAGTATTACGTGGTTATTTGTAACCGTTCTAGATATAGAAAAAGAGATACATAAAATTGAATTTTCTGATTTACCTCAAGTTAACGCAGATGTTGACAAACATACATCAGAATTAGAAAAACTAGAAGATTTAATAACTGACATGAGAATTAAAATATCTCAGTTACAAATTCAAGTGGATGGCAGGGCAAGAGGGCCTCATCCCAATAATGATTTTGAAGGCGCAGCTTTTGAAAATTAATAAAGTTATTAATAGGCATTGGAGAGACTGGGCAGGTGTAGTATATCTATTCATCTGCTTAGTTGATTTTTTTATAGCTCCTTTGGTATGGAATATTAAAATGGAAGAGCATTGCAACGATAAGGAAAGATATCCTACAGGCGTGGAATGTAAAGTGACTAGGTGGGTTCCCCTTACTTTAGGGGCCGGAGCAATGTTTCACTTATCATTTGGAGCCATACTAGGTGCAACTGCTTGGAAGAAAAAAGAAGAATTGGATACACACCATAATAGGGATGACACTACTTCTTAGTGGATTAATTTATGGTCTGGCCGGTTGTTCAATAACGAATTGGTTTTTATATGATGAAGGAAAAAGTGGAGATGTAAATACATTACCAGTAACGTTAGATTCCCTTATTGAAATGGGCGAGTATTCTAAACTCATTTATACAAACAGCGAAATATTTGAGGATGGTGTAGTTTCACCTGAAGATCCAGAATTCTATGGTTTGAATAGGATGATTTCAAAACAATCTCGTACCAAAAATAATTATTTTTCTTACTATGTGATGCAAGAGGATGGAATAACTATTATCATTTTTAGAGGAACAGCAAATGCTAAGAATGTATTAACTGATATTGATATAAGAACATTTAATGATAGAAGATTAGAAGCAAAGCTCCATAGAGGATTTAGGGATGCCGCCGAATTAATCCATACGGATATCTCCAGAAAATATGAATTAGACCATACAGTTTATTTAACAGGACATTCTTTAGGTGGTGCAGTTGCACAAATCATAGGAATGTGGTTACACTCAATAATCGGAGAAGATGGAAAAAGGAAACACAATGTTCAAATATTCACTTTCGGAAGTCCAAAAGTCAGCACTACATTTACTTTTAACGAACCCAATCATTGGCGGGTGGTTGATAGGAGCGACCCTGTCCCTTTTCTGCCTCCTTATCCTTACGTTCACAGTGGGGTGGTAATAGATATTGATACATTATCATGGAGTGAAACTCATGAAGAAGGGGACGTTTTACAAACAGATGGTCTAGATCATTCTATTAAAGACTATCTTGATATATTATATAATCATTCAGAATGTGATGCAAAATGTAGAGGATCAAGAGAAATAAGAGATTAGGAGAGAAATGGCACACCAACAAGAAGACCATTTATCGGAATTTTTAGAAATAGAACAAGAACGAGATTATTATAAAGAACAATATGAAAAAGTACAAAAAGAATTAGATGAAGTAAAAATAGAATTATCTAGAATCAATAAAACATATTTTAAAGACGGTCATTATTGATAAATAGAATATAATTAAAATGTATATAATTTAAACTCGGAAGGAGTAATGAGAATACTTGAAGACACTAAATTAGATTTTAGTGATGTGTTGATTTCCCCCAAAAGATCTACACTCACCTCTCGAAAAGACGCAGAGCTCTCCAGACATTTTACTTTTAGATATTCAAATCACACATGGACAGGTATTCCCATAGTTGCCTCTAATATGGACCATACAGGAACATATAAGATGCATGAAGCTTTTGTAAAATTTGATATGTTAGTTGCATTATGTAAATTTGAAAAATATGAACCGAAAGATAATTTAATACGAACTATAGGATTAGATCAAAATTTAGATGATATACATTACGATGATTCCCCGTTTATTTGCTTAGATGTAGCAAATGGTTATACAGAAAGATTTTGTGAATATGTTTCACTAATGCGAAAACACGAAGCCACCCAGAAAAAAATAATCATAGCAGGAAATGTATGCACACCAGAAGCCACGGAGCAGATAATCCTTGCAGGTGCAGATATTGTGAAAATTGGTATCGGGCCAGGGAGTGTGTGTACTACACGGAAGATGACTGGTGTAGGTTATCCGCAACTTTCAGCGACGATAGAGTGTGCCGATGCGGTTCACGGACTAGGCGGACATATTATCACAGACGGTGGATGTACAGTGGTCGGAGACATAGCAAAGAGCTTTGGTGCTGGTGCAGACTTTGTGATGTTAGGTGGCATGTTAGCAGGACATAACGAATGCGCTGGAAAAGAATTTTACGGAATGTCTTCAGAAGAAGCACAATTAAAATATCTCGGAGAAAAAGAACATTATAGGGCATCAGAAGGTAAAAAAATTATACCTCCAAAAAGAGGCCCTGTTAAAAATACTATAGAAGAAATTTTAGGAGGTTTACGAAGTTCTTGTACTTACGCCGGAGCAAGAACTTTAAAAGCATTACCAAAGTGTACTACTTTTGTAAAAGTCAATCGACAATTAAATGAAGTATATGGTAATGCTTAGTCCGGCTTGAATAATAATTAAACTCTCGGAAGGAGTAGATATGAAGAAAATAATTGCCTTAGTGGCAATGACTGTATTATTTGCAGTCTTTAGTTTAAGTACAGTTGGTAAAAAATTACCTTCGGTTGGTTATGTTCTTGTGGGACCAAAAAATGACGGTGGTTGGTCCATGCGTCATCATCAAGGATTTCAATCCTTAACAAAACATGGATATAAAGTTTCAATGGTAGAAATGGTACCAGAAGCAGAATCCACAAAAGTATTTCGCAAGCTTGGAAGAAAACATGATATAGTTTTTGCAACCTCATTCGGTTATATGGACGGCATGGTAAAAGCCGCAAAAGCCGATCAAGGTACAATTTTCATGCATGCCACAGGTTATAAAGGTAATGATACAAATATGGACAACTACGTTTGTCACTCATTTCAAGCACGATATCTTACGGGAATTGCAGCTGGGATGTTGACAAAAACAAATAAGATTGGTGTAGTTGGTTCACATCCAATACCTGAAATTATTCGTAATATTAATGCTCTAACCATTGGAGCGCAAACAGTAAATCCAAACATTGAAGTTAATATTGTATGGATTAACTCATGGTTTGATCCACCTAAAGATATGGATGCGGCCAAAGCACTTTTAGAATCAGATAATGATATTCTTTTTACAACAACTGATTCGCCTAGTGTAGTTTCTCTTGCGCAACGAGCATGGGCAAAAGACGGTAAAGAAATTTGGAGTATGGGTAATGATGCTCCTATGGGAAGTAATGGTCCAGATAGATATATCACAGGAATGATGTTCAACTGGAATGTTCTTTACAAACATATTGTTGACCAACTTGCAGACGGCAAACTCAAAATGAACCAAAGATGGAATTGGGGTTTAAAAGAGAATTGTGTCGGCTTATCCCCATGGGGTAAAAATGTTCCCGGTACTGTTGTCAATAAAGTTGAAACAATTAAGATGAATTGGATTAATGATGACTTAGATGAATGGTATCCTTTTTCACAAGGGATTACTAAACAAGACGGTTCAACAATTCCAGCCGGCGTTTTAAAAAGATCAGAATTGGAAACAATGCAATATTTTGTGAAAGGTGTTGCTAATAAATTCCCTACACAATAATATAAAATTAGGGGGTCGCCTCATGGATGAGAAGAACCCCGCCATAAAATATAGTAAATGAAAGGATAATATGGAAGGCTTGTTTGAAAGTATTCTAACAGCAATTGCGGTTGTGATTAATGGTATTCCTCAGGGGATTTTAGCATTGTCATTTGGATTTGCTGCGTTTCCTACTGCAATAGCATTTGTTATTGGTATTTTAGGATCAATAGCATTTGCATCAGTAGCAACCATTTCGTTTCAAGCAGAAACGATTACATTAGCCGGTACTCTGGGTAAAGATATGAAAGAGAGGTTATCTCTCATATTTTGGGGCGCCGCATTATTGTTGATTCCATCGTTACTTGGAATGAACGAAGCACTTGTACAGTTTATCGGTCCAATTGTTGTTACATCTATGATGTGCGGAGTTGGTTTGATGCTTGCAAATGTATCAATAGATTTGTTCAATTCAGAAAAATGGACAGGCATAGTTTCTATGATTAGTGCTTTGGCTGTTTGGTTTTGGACAAAAGATTTGGCATGGACAATTATTTCATCAGTAATTATTTCTACAGGATTTTATATTCTACTCAAGACTAATGCAGGATTACGTGAAAAATTAGGAGTAGTAATAGAAGAAATTGAAGTTGATAAGTCAAGAGAAAAATTTACCACTGGTAACATTGAATGGAAATTTTGGACAAATAAAAATATTGTTCTAGGTGCTCTATCTCTTGCGTGTTTAAATATTGGTGCAAATATATCATTTGGTAAAATTACTGGGTCTATTGCAGGTGCAGATACAAATATTGATCACCTCGCAATATATTCTAGTCTTGCAGATATGGGATCAGCCTTTTTTGGAGGTGGTCCGGTTGAAGCAATTATCTCTGGTACCGCTGCCGCTCCAATGCCCATTGTTGCATCTTGTATTATGATGGGTATTATGGCAGTCATTCTTTTGACTAAATTACTTCCTGTTATTGGGCAATATGTACATCGCGCATCTATTGCAGGATTCCTTTTTGTTCTTGGAGTATTCGTTACCTTCATGACTAACATCAATGGTGCGATTGCACAAGGTGGTGATTTTGCGGGTCCATATGGATTTGGTCCAATGGGAATGGTAATCGGTGCAACAGCTTTTGTAACTATGAAGTTTAATCCCTTTTACGGATTAGTTGCAGGGTTTATAACACAATTAATTTTTGTGGGAGCATAAAATGACGGATTTCTATACTCTTAAAATAGTAGGGTTAGAAAGACAGTTACCAAAAGTGAATATCAATGACGAGCTCGCCATTGCGAGCTTCGTCATGTTTGGTGATACTGTCTTAATAGAAAAATGTGCAGAAGCCTTAATTATTCAAAAAGATTTTCCAAAGAAAGATGAAATAGATATTATCTGTTCACCAGAAGCAAAGTCTATTCCTTTGGTTCATGCCGTTGCAAGATTGTTAGAAAAGAATTATGTAATTGCAAGAAAATCTGTTAAAGGTTATATGTCTGATCCTATGATAGAAAAAGTACAATCTATTACAACAATAGGAGCACAGACTCTTGTTTTGGATAGACCCGATGTTGAAAAATTAGAAGGTAAAAATATTTGTATAGTTGATGATGTTGTGTCTACCGGAGGTTCAATTATTGGGTTAGAAAATATGTTAAAAAAAATTGAATGTAATATAGTATGCAAAGCGGCTGTTTTATTAGAAGAAGCCGGATATGATAAAGATGACCTAGTGTATCTAGAAAATTTACCGATTTTTAAGCCATAATCGGATTCTTGCGAAATTTTAAACCCTAAATATATTATATGAAATCATTACTAAAATGGTGGCTAATCTTCTGTCTGATGTTGTTAGCAACAGTTATCTCAGGATATTTCGACCTCCACACAACACTATACAACGCAGACATTACTAAATTAAGTTTTTTTATACTTAGTTTATGCTACTGTTCTTCTGTTTGGATAGGAATAAAAACTTATAAAGTTTATAAACAAGATTATACACAATCGGCAACTGTTGGTTGGTTTATATCAGAATCTTGTTTAGCTCTCGGAATGATAGGAACAGTAATCGGATTTTTACTTATGCTAGGAACAGCTTTTACGAATCTTGATGTATCAAATTCAGCCGCGCTCCAAGACGCACTCGCTAGCATGGCTGTGGGTATGTCAACAGCTCTTTATACAACTCTTATAGGATTAGTGTCTTCATTAATACTTAAAGTCCAACTGGTGAATTTAGAAGTAGCCTTGGAGGAATAATCCAATGGATTCTGATTCACGATTTAAGACTTCTATAGGGTTTATAGATTTACTTTTTAATATTCTACTTGGATTCGCTTTCCTGTTCATTATAGCTTTTCTTTTAATAAAACCAGAACAGAAAAAAGCAGACTTTGAACGGAGAGCTGAATTCGTTGTTGTTATGGAATGGGACCATGATCAGCCCGACGATATAGATCTTTATGTACAAGATCCAACACAAAGCAAAGTTCATTTTAGATTACCTATAACTAATTTTATGTACTTAGATAAAGATGATTTGGGCTATGCAAATGATATTGTAAAAAACAATGTTGATGGTACAGTATCGAAAGTAAATATTAATAGAGAAGTAGTTACTATTCGCGGTATTATTGCTGGGGAATATGTAATTAATGCCCATTATTATTCTTCGAGAGAGTGGACTCGGCTCGGGCAATTAGCATACGAATTTAATGATATAGAAACTAAAAAGGTTAAAGATAAAGTTCAACCATTAACAGTAAAAATAGAATTACATAAAGTCAATCCTTATAAAATTATGTGGGTAGGAGAAAAGCAATTTTTTCGTAAAGGTCAAGAAGAAACTTTTGTAAGATTTACTATAGATAAAAATGGAGACCAAATTGGTGATTTTGATTATAAAGAAAAAAGATTTGTAACTCCGTTTCATAATAGAAGGGGTCAAGCAATTGGTCCGGACGAACCGGCCGGAGCAGCTTCAGTTGGATCAGGAACAGAAGAGTCACATTATTCTGAACGAGACACAAATACAAATGCAGCTCCGGGTGACGGGCTGAGAGGATTCTAAATATGATAGCGATTTTAGTTTTTGGTTTAGTAGTTCTTTCCGTAGTATGTCTTTGGTTATTAATTGAGCAAAGAAAAAGCTGGAAATTTTTGATTTGGTTTATACCTATTCTTTTAGTATTAAGTACTTCAACTTATTTTACTTATACTTCAATATTAGGTTATCCAAAAGTTTCTATGCCACATCAGGGAATGTATTTAAAACATTTTATAGATGAACCTAATTGGATCTATCTATGGGTTTTAGGAAAAAATAAAACACCAATGTCTTATCAGATTGTATATTCTAAAGAGGCGCATAATTCATTAGAAGGAGTTCGAGGAAAAGTAGAAGAAGGTGCGTTTATGGTTATAGGTGAAAAAGGAGATGGAAGTACTGAAGGAGAAGGAAAAGAGGCAGTAGAAAAAAAAGGCGGTTTCACCATTGGTGGAGATATAGGTTTTTATGAATGGGATTTTGAATCTAGTATGCCACCAAAAGACACACAATAATATTTAAGGAATAAATGCAAAAAAAGCTATTATTAGTTTTTATAATGATGGCGACATGGATGGTTGTAAGTTGTACACCCTCAGGAACAGGATGTTATGGTTATTGGGAAAAAAAGAGAGACGGATTACAAAGGGGAACTAGAGCAGGTTGGAATACTGACTATAAACACCCTTACCGACAATGCGTCGATAAAAATAATATAATATTAAATAAGGAAAAAAGACCATACGGTTAATATGATGAAAGGTTATTATGTTTAATTTTTTTACAAATAAAAAATGGTTATTATGGTCTTGGCTTGGTTCCATAATTATTTTGGGATCACTTTGGGTTCAAGTAAAGATTGATGTAAAAATAAATGAATGGTTCGGTGTCTTTTATGATATGATACAAAAAGCACTTGCTACACCAAATGCAATTACAATAGAAGAATATTTTGAAAGTTTATTTTCATTTATTACACTAGCAGGAATATATGTTGGCCTTTATGTTGTAATAAGTTATTTTACTGCCCACTATTTGTTTAGATGGCGTACAGCAATGGTTGAATGGTATCATAGTGTATATGAGAAAGCCAGAACAATAGAAGGCGCATCACAAAGAGTTCAGGAAGATACGATTAAATTTACCCGTATAATGGAAAGTTTAGGAACATCTTTAATTGAATCTATTATGGTTTTGGTTCAGTTTATTCCTATATTATTTGGATTGTCAATGGGTATTCCAATATTCTTTTTTGGTGATTGGGAATATGGATTGATTACAGGTGCGTTACTTTGGACATTAGGTGGTACTGCATTTTTAATTGGATTAGGGTGGATATTACGTTTAGTTGGTATAGAATATGATATTCAAGCAAAAGAAGCGGCATATAGAAAAATACTGGTTATTGCAGAAGATGATGGAACTATTAGACCAAAGAAAATTGAAGAATTTTTTGATGATGTACGCAAGATTCATTTTTTAAGTTATTTACGATATCTATATTTTAATATTGGTCGAATGGCCTACTTACAAGCAAACGTATTATCAGCTTATGTATTTCTAGCACCAGCAATAGTTGCAGGGGTAATGACTCTAGGTGTAATGCAACAAATAATAAGAGCTTTTGGTAGAGTAGAAGGGTCAATGCAATATCTATTAAAAGCATGGCCTACCATTATTGAATTGATGAGTGTTTTTAGGCGTTTAAAAGAATTCGAAGCTAAGTTAATCGAAGATGAAAAATTTAGTAAACCTATTACTTAGTCTACTTATTATAGGATGCGGGGATTTGCCAGATGAAGGAACATTAAGAAGACAAGGAACATCAGTTACTATTAATTATAATCATTCTGATTCTTTACGAGATATTGAACTCTCAAGATATAGTAAATCTCAAAGAGCAATAATTGAAAATACTTGGCCGATTAGACATAATATTAGAGTAGAACCAGATATTGCTGATATTGATTTAGATGAAAATTTAAGAGCAGAAGTAGAAGTTCCCATTGATGAACCTATGGTTGTTTATTATGCTAATTGGACACAAGAACAACCTGATATAGTTTATCAATATGGTAAATCAGAAGAATTTATTGTTACATGGGAAAACGATTATATAGTTAAAGTTTGGGTTGATGTTGATATTAATCCCGATTATCCTTTTCCAGAAGAAGATGAAGATGAAGAAGAGGAAGAAGAAACTACTGATAATGAAACAGTTACAGACAATGAAACAGTTACGGATAACGAAACTGAAGTTATAGATACAACATTATTAGTACATCTCAAGTTTGAAAATGATTCAAAAGACAGTAGTGTTTATGAAAGAGAATTTACGAACTGTTCGGGTTATTATTATCCAACTTATTCAACCTTAACAGATGCACCTTCTGGAATGGCCGGAAACTTTATAGGTAATAGATGTATAGAAAATGCATTTTTGGATAACAGTACTGGCTCGACAGTTTGGAATCAGACTAGCCCATTAAGTACATCAGATGATTGGACTATTTCATTTTGGATATTACCAAAGTTGAGTCATGCAAATTTTGATCAATGGCATTCAGTAATGTCAACAGGAGATAATACAAATAACCAAAAATTTCAAATAGATCATGATGGAAATGAAAAGTTAAGAGGGCCATATACTGTTTTAAAAGTAGATATGGAAGAAGAGTGGATGTTTTTTACTTATACAAAAACTACTGATAATTCTACTGGTGATAATAAAAAAGTTAGAGTATATAAAGATGGTGACCTTAAAACTTCTACATCAAATGTAACTACTTTATGGGATAAACTTAAAATAGGAATGAATAGAAATGGTAATGGCGGATGGTATGGTTATATTGATGAGTTCAGAGTATATAACAGATCATTGACCGCTGACGAAATAGAGGAATTGTATGAAAGTTATGATTATTAAAATACTATTGATTCTGTTAATTTTCGGTTGCGGTGTTCCCCCTGAAGATTGGCAAAATACACGTCCAGGAGGTGATACAGAATGGATGGCTTCTATGGATATATCTTTGGAACGATGGATAGTTGCTTCACAATATTTACCTAAAGAAAAATTGCAAGGATTAGTCTCCGCAGGATTTTTTGAATTAAAGGAAGGACTTTATTCTCATCATTGTGATAGCCATGGAAACATGATACGACTGAAATACAATGAAGAAAATAATACATGGAAACAAATTAAATACGAAACACACGGTTGTATTTCAAATTTATAAATACCATATAATACTTGGAAAACGACGGGGTCTCATAAATGACAATTTCAACGAAGAAAAAACGTCTCGGCGACGGTAAGATAAATACAATCGAAGAGATGATAGATGATACTGAAGAAAAAGTATGGGAAAGTGATCCAATGAAAGCTCTAATATTTGAAGGAACTGAACGTCGTAAAAAATTAAATTTTTGGTCGCGGTTTATAATAACATTAATCATAGTATTAACCTTTTTATTTTTAGTATGGTTGTTATTTTTCGGATCCTTACCGGAAGAATCTCGCGATCTAATTAATATAATGGTGGGGGCCTATGTGGCGGTGCTCAGCAAAGCAACGGACTACTGGTTTAAGGAAAAGGATGATCCTGAACATAAAGAAACAGAAAAATTCGAAAACTCAGTTTAAATTAATAGAAAAATGGCCACACGAAAATCAGCGAGTAAGACGGAGAAGACAAGTCTAGAAACCCATGTGGATTTATGTGCCGAAAGGTATCAACGATTGGAAGAGAAGTACGACGAATTAAAAGAAACGTTTAAGGAAGATAGATTAATAATACATGAAAGAATTGACAAAGTAAAAATTAGCATAGAAGAAATGAAGACTTTGTTTATTGAACAAAATCTAAAACAAAATAGAATAATTATTACAAGTGCAGTTGCTATTATAGTAGGATTACTTACTATATTAGCCAGTAGTTTTCTTTAGAAAAGGCATATATGTTATCATTCAACGAACTTTCCTCAATAGATGAAATAGTAGAAGAATTTATCGCAGAAATAGAAGAGGCGGGAGAATTAGATAATTTCTTTGAATGGATTGAAATGGAAGATTTAGGATTAGTTGAAGAAGATGTTGCATTGTATGAAAAAGAAACTATGGCTGCTTTTGGCCAACGAATGAGAAAACAAGGTCGAAGGCTGAAGCGGATGATGAAAAGACCTACGTTTCAAAGAAAAAAGATGAGGTCTCAATTAAAAAGAAAAGACAAGGGAAAAATTAAACAATCATCTAGACAAAGAACTCACAGACAAGTCATTCCAGGTGCCGTAATGAAGATGAAAGGCGCAGTTGGAGCCATAAAGAAAAGAATGTGGAAAACAATGAAGGCGGCCGTGATTAATAGAAAAATGAAACCAATGGCTAGAAAAATAATAAGAGATGAACCGAAAAGACAAAGACAGGCTAGAAAAAATTTAGCCACTCATCGTCGAGCTCACAAATAAGATTGTCTATGCCTAAACATGTCAAAGTGAGAAATTTTAGAAAAACCCGGCGGGCCGTGAGAGAGTCAAACGGTACGACAGTCAGAAAAGAAATCCGGAAAACAGAAGTACATTATATACGCGGTGAAAATGATCCAACAGGAGATGAATATATCAAATCTCTTGATTCAAAATATTTCACAAAAACTCAAGACCCTCACAGCAACACTCCATACGACTCAATTGATTGGAAAAGTGTATTAAAAGGATAGGTAATTAATGGGTAATCATTACCTAGGAAATCCAAAACTTAAAGCGGCAAACGTCCCCGTAGAATTTTCAGAAGAACAGTTAACTGAATATATTAAATGTCAGCAAGACCCTGTTCACTTCATCACAGAATATGTTAAAATTATTCATGTTGATAAGGGTCTAGTAGATTTTGATCTATATCCTTTTCAAGAAAAAATGGTCCGCAAATTTCACGATAATCGTTTCGTGATATGTAAGATGCCTCGTCAGTCAGGTAAATCGACAACCATCATAGCTTTCTTTTTACACTACATTCTTTTCAATGAAAATGTTCAGGTTGGTATTCTAGCAAACAAAGGATCCCTAGCTAGAGAGTTATTAGATAGATTAAAATTATCATATGAAAATTTACCCAAATGGTTGCAACAAGGTATTTTAGCATGGAATAAAGGTAACATAGAATTAGAAAATGGTTCGAAAGTATTGGCTGCTGCTACTTCATCGTCCGCAGTTCGAGGATCATCTTTTAATATAATTTTCTTAGACGAATTTGCACACGTTCCAAAGGAACTAGCGGAAGAATTTTTTACTTCAGTTTATCCTACTATATCTTCAGGTCAAACTACTAAAGTTTTTATTGTATCAACACCTTTAGGTTTAAATCAGTTTTATAAGATGTGGGTAGACGCAGAAGAAAAAAGAAGTAATTATATTCCTATCGAAGTTCACTGGTCTGAAATTCCAGGTCGAGATGTTGCCTGGAAAGAAGAGACTATTCGCAATACAAGCGAAAGACAATTTTCACAGGAATTTGAAACTGAATTTATTGGTAGTACAAGAACATTAGTAGCCGGTTCAAAATTGAGATCAATGGCTTTTAAAACACCAGTTCATTCTTATGAAAATTTAGACATATTTGAGCAACCCGTTCCGAAACACACATATACAATAGTATGCGATACAGCAAAAGGATTACAATTAGATTACTCAGCTTTTACAGTTATAGATAGTACAGCACTTCCTTATAAGGTTGTTGCGAAATATAGAGATAATGAAATATCTCCTATGTTATATCCAAATTTTATATATAAAGCGGCAAAGCATTATAACGAAGCATTTGTATTGGTAGAGGTTAATGATATAGGTGAATCTGTTGCAATGACCCTTCATCAAGATATGGAATATGAAAATATGTTGATGATGAATTGGAAAGGGCGTGGAGGTCAACAATTAGGTGGTGGATTTGGGAAAAATGCGCAATGGGGTGTAAGAACTACAAAACAAGTTAAACGCCTTGGTTGTTCAACTTTAAAAAATTTAATAGAAGAAGATAAACTCATTATTACTGACTATGATATAATATACGAACTTACTTCTTTCTCAGCTAAAAAAGAATCATATGAAGCAGAAGAAGGACACCATGATGATTTAGTTATTACATTGGTTATCTTTGCGTGGTTAACAAATCAGAACTATTTTAAGGAATTAACAGATTTTGATTTGAGAGAAAAAATGTATAGTGAGAAAATGAAAGAAATAGACGAATCTTATTTACCCTTCGGATTTATCGAAGATGGTTTAGAACCAGAGACTTTTGTTGACAATGAAGGAACTCGATGGAACACGGATCGCACCGATCGGAGATTAGAAGAAGCCGGTCATAACATTTTTGGTGCGTAAAGATTGTTTATTTATAAATAATCATAGTAACTAATAGTACATGAACTTAATAAATTTTTCAGCGATTTACAGGAGAAGAAGATGGCATTTACAGTAAGTCCAGGAGTAGTTACTCGCGAAATAGATTTAACTACGATAGTGCCTGAGACCGGAACAACAGCAGGTGCTTTTGCTGGGGCTTTTCGCTGGGGACCTATAGATAAAATAGTTAATGTAAGCAGTGAAGATCTACTGGTGGAAAACTTCCAGAAGCCTGACTCTTCAACATATCTAAGTTTTTTTTCAGCGGCGAATTTTTTAGCCTACGGACAAAATTTGAATGTTGTTCGAGTAGCCAACTCAATGGCATATAACGCAACGACAGATGCGGCAAACTCTGTCTTAATTAAAAGTGACGAATCATATTACAATACGTATTAC